>Ga0302204_1000242_pt1 | contig 18934 bp, 18 predicted proteins | sample II_Fen_E1_2_FD_194578 | JGI IMG/M metagenome (GOLD analysis project Ga0302204, IMG submission 194578) | Peat permafrost microbial communities from Stordalen Mire near Abisko, Sweden - II_Fen_E1_1 | ecosystem: Environmental > Terrestrial > Soil > Wetlands > Permafrost | place: Sweden: Abisko...
GTGGCACAACTGACAAAAACCAAACATACAAGCAAAATCAGTGAAATCTTTTTCATAAAATCATTCTCATTTTTAATAGTACCTACTTCTGTTTAAAGTCTTTTTTCGGCTTATTCCGACTTCCTATTATTAGCATACTGCTTTACAAACTTCAGTATCGACTATAGTTGTTACACATTAATATCGTGGAGCATTCGTCGGATCGCATTTCATAAAACAAAATAAATGCAGGAACAATACACGACAGGCATTATAGTTATTGGAAGGGGGATCCAATCCACTTTAGCCATCGAATAATTAAATGTATTAAGAACATTGTTTTATCTTAGTCTTTCAGGCTATATAGTATTTTTTGAAGATCAGCTTTGATTTTTTTAGCATCTAAAACAGCACTATACGTTTTGAAAGTTCGTTCCAAACTTAATAACTCTTTTGTATCAGTCTCTTTTATTCTTCCGTCTTTTCTTTCCTATCGTACTTTTCAAGTAAGAAATTCTCAAACTGCAACACTTTGTTGAGTTGCCCGGAATATCCGTCTATTGATTTGGTTGTTGGCAAATTGTTATTCTGATAGTTCTCAATCAATGGCAATGTCATTGTAATCATCAATACCTCGTGTAAATCGTTTAAAGTAGTTGTCTTTTTGTCAATGGACTTTAGGATTTCCGAGTGTCGGGATATTTTAGAATTATAGTGTTTCAGACTGGCAGAAATCATTGACCTTAGTCGCTTTCTCAGTACCGAATCATTGATTTGTGTCAAATGGCTGTTGGCGGAGTTATAATAGGACTGATTCTTTCTGTTGTATCTGTCATACAAGTCAGTGGAGTCATTCTTACTTCCGGATAAACTCTTCATTTTAGTTTCCAATTCTTTAAGCTCAGGTGTCTTGTTGGCAAGTTCTTTGTACAAACTTTCCAGAATATCGTCGTACCCGCGCTTCGAGAGAATTCCGGATGAACGTTCATCCTTCAATGCTGCCGGTGTTTCCGGTTTTTGTTCCTGCTTTTCTTTATTTCGGGAATTATTGCAAGAGACAAATGTCAGGAGTACGAATATCGAAATTAAAATTTGTTTTTTCATAATTCTTTTAAATTATATACATGGGACCACCCATGTATTTCCATTTACCATTTCTTTTTTCAATCCTCATTAAGCCGCCCCAACCCGAACTGCTATCTATGCTGACAGAGTAAAAAAAATAACCTTTAGTGAAAGATTTATTGAAACTTATTCTTGATAATCTTAATGTACCTGCTATATTTTCTGAATTCCTTATTTTTTGAGCTACACTGTCGTTATTTATGAAAATGAATTTTGCTTTTTCGAACTTTCGAATACTTGTTGAATCAATATTTCTGTCAATAATTTCTCTTCTTTTTAGTTTATTAATTAGAGAATTAGCTTTGTAGTTTAAGAAAGTTGTCTTTTCCAAGTCACAAATTAATCTTGTGTCAAAGATATACATCAAGGGCTTATTTGTTTTATTAAATGTAGACAATCTCTCTGCATCTATCAGTTTATACACGAATTGGTTGATAGCCTTAATTTCTTCTTTGTTATATTTCGATGTGGTAGAATTTTCTCCATACACACTCGAAAAGAGGACACAAAGAATATTTAGTACAATAAACAATCTGATTTTATTCATTTCTATACTTGGTATTATTCTCCGTAGACATAATTGATATGTTTTGCGATTTGTGGAGCATTCACTTTTCTTTACCAGACAGACAGACAGACAGACAGACAGACAGACAGACAGACAGACAGACAGACAGACAGACAAAGTGCGAGCAATACGCAGACCAAACTAAAAACATGTCTATCTGGCTATTATCGCTTACATATTTTTTAAGTCGTAAGGTGTTTTTCCTAACCTTTCGCATATTGTTGTTATTATAGTTTCCAACTCTATACAATTCGAAAGTTATTTTCGTATTTTTAAAATCTCGGATATTTCATCGGTCATTACCAACATTTTGCCTTGGTAGAATAGCTTTGCAACATACAATAGCCCTAAACTGAATATTACACCAAAAACTCCAATCGCTAATGCTATTAAAGTCCAGGCTAAAATTGAAATCAGAATAATCGCCACAAACCAGGTAACAATTATATAAACAACCCTAAATGAAATATAGAATAACAACTTAACTTCATTATTTTCGTCATTGATTTTTCCAAATATGGTCAATGGAATTCCTCTGGTGTATGCTATTGGACTGTAAACTCTGTAAAAATTGAAGTTTGTTATAAAGTAACCAACTTTCATATCAGGAATGAAAACATATTCACCTTCTTTCTCCGCATAAATTGCTTCTAAGTCTTTCCAGTTTGAAAATTTATGTTTTATATTCTTTTCAAATATTCTGAATCCACACTTGTAAAATCTTAAATTAAATCGGTGTAGGCCTATTAACTCAATAATTGAAAGTAAAGTATAAATTGAAATTGCTATAACTAATATTAAATTTATGTTCATTTCTATTCGATTTATTCATCATTAAAAGGCTGGATTTAATTTTTTTCTAATGCCATACTACCAATCTATTGGGTTTTGACAGTCAAAGTGAGTGTCCTCTGACATAAACCATCAAAGTGAATAATGAAACAAAGCCAGTTCTAAGTAAGTTAGTTAGCCAACATTCAAAATGAGTGTTAGCAGCATTGTTTCATCTCAGTCTTTCAGGCTGTAAAGTATTTTCTGGAAGTCAACTTTAAATTTGTCTTTAGCATCTAAATTGCCAAAACAATACACCTTATAAAATGAATCTTTAGTTTCCACAATACCAACAAAATAATAAATAGTCCCCTTAACATCTTTGTCGTAGTAAGTGGCATCTAATTCAATAAATTTATTGTCACCAATGGTTTGAAATACAGGCAGTGAAATTTCTTTTTTCTTTTCTTTAGCCAAAAAATCTTTTCTAAAATTGTCGTAGTAATCAGTAATTGATGAAAACTTCATTTGAACTAGTTCTAAATCTTCTTTATTGTCTTCAAGTATTAAACAATAGATTTCTTTCACTGAGTTCTTAAATTGAACAACTGCTGCGTCATTTATTCCGGTTGTTTTACTCATGTAGTCTGGTAGATTCACATAAAAAACGTGTCCTACTTTATACTCTTTCATAGAAGTTTGAGCAAATGTTGTTGTGGTAAATAAAACTAAAGTCGTTGTCAAAAGGGCAATTGTACGTTTCATTATATGTTTATTTGTGCTGTTTATAAAATGTTTAATTGTAATTGTCTTTCAATTCCGGTACTTACTGCTAACGCTCGATGAATAGTTGACAACCTTCCGTTATCCCGATCGTCCTCGTTCATGCGGAGATAACCAATTAAATTGTAGAAAGATCGACATCGTAGTTTGGTTTTTAAAACAAACTCTTGTGCTCTTTCTAATCACAACCATTTATCTATATTTCCGCCCAAAAATACAAACTAATTTTAACACACCCAACATTTCGTTCATTTATTTAAACAAACACAAAAAATATTGAATTTAAGAAATAAGAATTACTCCCACCGTTTCCAACTTACATTAAAAAGCGCGCAAACCATTATTGGCTTACACGCTTATTTATATAATTTAATTTATAGTTCTTAGTTGAGTATCGATAGATAGATATCGGGAAATCAGCGACTGAAATAATCGGGTAACCGGTCTGTCATTATCTCCGGTTTTCCATTTTTTATTTGCAGGATGTTTGTATATACATCACCTTGTTTTGAGTTATCAACAAACAGTATGTTATCAAAAAAGGAGTAATGAGCGTTCATGTTAGCATATCCTGTTTTCCATTTAGAATCAATGGTCTTGTTGCTTACAAAATGTCCTTTAAATTCAGTTCGTACTTGTATCCTATGTCTGGCAATTTCCTGATTTTCGAGGCAAAAGAAAATAACATTGATTGTATAACCATTTTTTTTGAATATTTCTGCCCAATAAACAGGGTTGGTATCGAAATTTGTTTCGTAACAGAAATCAGCCCTGTTGGTTAATGCTTCGTCAACAGCTTTCTCAAAAAATCCGGTTGTTTTGTTTCTTGCGAATTTCTCTCTGAGTTCACTATCGGGCAGATGATTATAATTCTCCAAAAAAAGCTTGTCGTAATCGAACGAGAGCAAACCTTCTGGTAAGAAAGAAGGAGCAAAGGTTGATTCCCCTGCGCCATTACATCCTGCGATGATTGTCAAAACGGGCATTTACCTGTAATGCATTAAAATGTTCCTTGCTCAATTGTCCATTTCTTTTTCTTTCCTGAAACAGATTTTCTTTCGGGATTACCTGTGTATTTAAGATTTCCCTTGCCTTTGTCATTTGGTCGGTAACTTTGACACCTGTAATTATTTTTTTATTACTCATGGGGGTCCAGTTTTTTATTTGTTTATAATTCGTCGTCTAACAATTTTTCAACTGATAACGTACTTTTACAGAAAGACTTTACAAAGATAATATTTATTTTCAAATTTGCGATTTCTTGCCTGGAAATCACACTGTCAATAAATATTTTTATTCTCCAAAGGCAAACATTTACTACCTCTTACTTAAGTTTAAACAGTTGCATCCATCAGATAGTTTATGTCTTACTGAAGTAGTCACCCGGACATCTACCCCCGTCTATCTTAAATCCAGCAATTTTGGTGGGTTTAAACAGAATATCTGTTTCTTCTTTCCATTTTAGTTGAGTGGAAATAAAAGCAATTGTTATATCTAAATCACTATTTATGAGTACTAAAAGCAGGATAGTTTTTGCTTCCCTTTAAATCTGTAAATGGAAACGGAATGAGTACGATATCGCCTTTTTCCATCAGTATTTTTCTATAATATCATTTACTGTATACAAATCTTCGTCGTCATTTGAAATTTGAAAAGTAGTTGAATTGCTCACTAACCTTTATTGGCCCCCCACTCTCCCTCGTTTCCTAACGAGGGCATTGAATTTAAGAAATAAAAAATACTCCCACCGTTTCCAACTTACATTAAAAAGCGCGTAAACCATTATTGGTCTACACGCTTTTTAAATTAATATATAGGGAGGAAATGTTATTTCATATATGGCGTTTTATTATTCCGTCTTTCGTCCCAAATGGATAAAACGAAAATTGTTGTTTTGTTAACTTCATAAAATAACAGATAATCGCGAATCATCAGTACCCTGACATTTTCGAAATTAGTCTTCCGTCCTGATTCCGGATAAATAGAAGCTATTTGGAGGGTATCCTTAATCAGTTTGTTCAGTTTTACAGGATAAGTTTTCGACTGATTACGTTCTAACCAGTAAGCCAGGATCTGTTTCCGCTCCTCATAGGCTTCTTGTGTCCAGACTATTTTTTGCTTAACCATTGGTCGATTGCTTCATCGGCTTGTTGTTCAGAGAGTACATTCCCTGCAAGATATTCCGCTTTTGCCTCTCTGACTCTTTGTAGCTGTTCAGGATTAAGCTTATACGTTTCGGTATCAAGTTCGAAATCGAGTAACTTACGAAGTTCCTCGATAATTCGGGGCTCCTCTGTATTTGCTATGCGACTGATTAAATCTATTTTCAATTCGGCTGTATTCATATGCTGATCATTATTATATTTGCCTGGTTGCAAAGATAATCATTATTGTAAAAAATGTAATTTATTGAATGTAATCCACTGTTTTTTTAACGCGCTCTTCTATTGTTATAGTGTGAGTAGTTGCACGTGCCCGTGCCTATCGAAACAGTTACACCCATCGATTTGTTCATATTTAAATTCGTCTTAACTTGCATATCCAATATCACGTCAACGGACTCAAAACTACTGACTACCAACGACTTTCTTTCTACTACTAACTACCGACTACTAACTACCCTTAACTACCTCAATTTCACTAATGGATGATTGAGTCCGTTTATTTCATTTTTGACAATCACATATTTATCGATACTTTTAATCAGTTGGGTTAATGTCTTGAAGCCATAGGTTCGGGAGTCAAAACTAGGGTCAATCTTTCTGAGGGAAGAACCCACTTTGGCGATATTTGCTTCGTCCTCCTCGTTGGTGGATATTTCAAAAGCCTTGTCGATAATACTGATATCCAGTTTCGGCAAGACCACCCGGACTTCGTGCTTTACTTCCGGCTTTTCAATCACTGCCGGAGTTGATTTTTTAGGCTTGGTGTCGGTTGATTCGTACTTTTTCTTTCTGATTTTCTTTTCAATTTTCTCTTCTACTTTCACTTCAACAGTCTCTTCTGCCAATTCAATTTCAGGAAGTAAATTTTCGGCGAATGTAAATATCTCGCACGAATTTACAAAGGCAATCGGTGTCGTTCTACGCCCGATACCCATTACAAACAGTCCTTCTTCGCGTATCCTTTTGGCAAGTCCGGTATAATCGCTGTCACTCGAAACAATACAAAAGCCATCCACATTTTGACCGTGCAATATGTCCATGGCATCAATGATAAGCGAACTGTCGGTTGAATTCTTTCCGGTGGTATATGAGAATTTCTGGATTGGATTTATCGAGTACTGGTTGATTATTTCTTTCCAGGAGTTCATCTGGTTATTGGTCCAGTCGCCATAGATTCGCCGAATGGTCGCCTTTCCGTATTTTGAAACTTCTTCGATGATTTCTTTTATGAGTTTGGCCTGTGCGTTATCGCCGTCAATCAGTACTGCTATATTAAATTTAGTGTCATTCATAATTTTCCTGGTTTATTTATTTTATTAATCCCGCAAGTGGTATATTCTCATTATTTGCAATCCTTTTCCGGAATTCCGCTCTAAATGTACGAACTCTTATTAACACTCCCAACATTTTGTGCATTTATTTAAAATAAGCACTATAAGTATAGGAATTACAAAACAAAAAACCGTTCCAACCTGACTGTCAGAACGGTTTAAGAGACAAAAAGATACAATCAAAGGGCTGTATCTATTCAATGAGACAAATTCAATTGGTTTTCAAGGGCATCTTTTATGATGGCATTTATAGAACGTCCGGTTTGTTTTGCTTTCAAAGCAATCTGGCAATGAATATCAGACGGTATCCGGATGTTGAGCGTACCACTATACGCTTTCCGTGGTTTGATTCCAAGCTCTTCACACCCTTCCAGGTAACTGTCAATTGCGCTTTCAAAATCAGCTTTTAATTCAGTGATTGATTGACCTTCGTAGGTGATGCTGTCTTTGACCATTCCTTCCACTTTTCCAAACAAACAATTATCGGCTGCATTATATTCTACAGTACCGATATAACCTTTATATTTTAAATTATCCATAGTATTCATCTATTAAGAAATTGTTTTTTAATTTCGTATAAACATCTTTCATAACTCCTTCATTTATTACATTTGATAGATGAGGCTTATGCATATCAATCACAGAAATAGTGTCTTTGTTTATAAACCTAATACGTGAGCCGGATGTTTTTCCTTTATTACGAATACTATAACCGAATCCAATTAAAAGCTTGACCATTTCATCAAAAGCAAAATCCTTAGGTTGTCTTTTAAATCGATCAATTAGCTCATCCTTAGTTCAATAGTTGTTTTATTGGATACAAATGTAACTACATTCAGTTACTTTTCATTTCTGTGTAAATTTTAAAATAATTATATTTAACATTTTTTACAGACTTGTTTTTCTCAGAGAATAACTGGGGTGATAGATTTCACTTTTCCACTGATAAACATAGTTGATATTTCTTTTCAAACGAAACAACGGAAGCTACTCGTTAGGTTAAATGTGCATTTAATTTTACTTAGTTAGATACAATACAGCATTTTATATAAACAGATATCCGATCACTCACCAAGTCCAATCTTATTTACCCAAATATGTACAAACCAGAATAAAAAAGGCAGTAATTATTGCATTTACGTTTGCCACAATTATCTCTTCAACCCTTTAGAGTCAGTGTAAAAAACGAATAACGTTGAATAAATCACTTACGAATTGAAAGTTCTGTTATTTATTAAATATGGTAAATAAGGTTGGGCTTAGTGGGTAATCGTTTTTCTACTAATGTTTAACAGCTGAATATATGGTCTTTAGAGAATACAACCTTATTTCTATCTGTCAACTTCCAACTTCCAACTTCATCTACCAACTACCAACATTTTCTATCTGTCAACTACCAACTTCTAACTTCATCTACCAACTACCAACTACCAACTACCAACTTATTTCTTCTAACTACCGACTACCAACTACCGACTTCCTTTGCTTTCCTCCTCATTTCCTTTGCATCCGGTTTTACTCCCATTTTTGAAAAAACAAAAACAATTTAATTTTAAATCAATAAACTAGTAATTAATAATCAATATCTAAATAAAATTTGCTTATTAATTGCTTTCTTATTCCTTATATATTGATTATATATTGATTATATCCAAACCGGAGTAAAAGCATACTAAAATGAATAGAGCAGCTAATAAGATCAGAATCTTTGTGATTCGTTCCCATGTTACCATCTAAGGATCTGCTTGCACGGAATATAAGTACTATATATCAGAAATGTACACGCCATTCACTTTGTAGAATGAAAGGACTTGTATCCCTGAATTATGAATAACAGGTTTAAATTTTGCAATCAAAATGAGGAATATACGGAAGAGGTGCCGGGAAGATATCGGGCACGGGGAAGTACTGGAAACACGGCGGTATATGAATTGGACAAAACTGCAGATTGGAATTTTGTGTTGGGGAATAAACAGGTATGAATAATGCCATACTGGAGTGTTGGGTAGTATGATGCACGAAAAAAGGCTGCCTCACGGGGAGGCAGCCTACAAGAGTGAATGTTTTTTTGATCTTTATTCGGCAGGCTTCATCACCACTTCCAACACATTTCCCTGCGAAACGATGTTTTTCAGGGTCGATTGAATGACTTCGGGGGTTAATGCTTCCACCGAGGCTTTATAATCGTCGACCAGGTTCAGTTTATCCTGATAGAAACGTTGTACGGCACTTTGCCACCAACCGTTTTCGGCAAGGTCTTCGGTATATTTCTTCAGCATATTTTCTTTTACCTTTTGCAGGTCGTCAACACGTGGACCTTTGGCAACGATTTCATCCACTTCCGAATAGATAATGGAGATCAGTTTGGCCTGTTTCAACGGGTCGGTATCAAATTGCATCATCAGGGTTGCTTCTTCAATGGGAGTATTGTTTATGCTGCCACGTACACCGACACCATACGATCCGCCTTCTTTTTCACGAATGCTTTCGAGATACCGGATGCTCAGGATACTTCCAATGGCAGTCATTGCTGTCCGGTTATTTATCGTGTAGGGCATGGATCCGCTGTATAAAATAAAATTCGATGCTTTTTTGATCTTCATCTCCTTTTCAAAAATGTTATTCACTTTCCCTTTTGGTTTCCGGATATTGTTATCGGTAAACTTTTCGGTTTCTTTTTTTGATTTCAACCCGCCCAGGTAGGTGACAATGGCATTTTTTATGGAATCATTGGCAGGATCGACATTTCCTGTGAATATAAAGGTGAAATCGGCAGGTAAAGCAAATCGTTCTTTATAAATGGCCAGGGCTTTATCCTGATCAATCAGATCGAGGGTTTTTAAGCCCAGCAGAACGGTGCGGGGACTGTGATTGGTCACCATGGCATTCACCGTGTCTGAAAACGCCTTGCGTGGGTCACTGGCGGCATTGGCCAGGCTGGCACGGTATCCGTTCATCATCGCTTTGAACGCATTGTCGTCTTTTCGGGGAGCCGTAAAATTGAGGTACACCAGTTGGAGCATTGTTTCAAAATCCTTGACTGAAGAACTCCCGTTCATCCCCTCATCATACGCTCCGATTTGCGGAGAGACCGATGCTATCTTGCCGGTAAGGATCTTGTTCAGTTCGATCTGGTTGTATTGTCCCAGTCCGTTGTTCGAGACAATCGATGCAGCGAGCATTCCTGAAGGCAGATCAGCCGGATTGGTCACTTTAGAAATTCCACCCTGACTAAAGGCCGAAAGAAGTATTTCATCTTTTTTAAATGTTGTAGGCTTAAAGACCACTTTCACCCCGTTGCTCAAGGTCCATTCGGTGGTTCCAAGCGATTTATTTTCTGATACCTTTGCTACTTTCCCTGCTTTAGGGGCTTTATCTATTAAAGGACGATTTGATTTTTCTTCGCCTTTGGCAGTCAGTTCAGCTTTTTTTGAATTGTCGATGGCTACACGTATCTGATCTTCAGAAGGGATCTTCACAGCTTCCTTATCGGGAGCCATAATCGATACAATCATATTTGTATCGGTCACATACGATTTGGCTACCTGATTCACCATCTCCAGTTTCAGCTGAGGCAACATAGCCTGCAGGGTCTGGTATTCCCATTCGATACCGGGAATTGATTCCTGGTTCAGAAAATTACGGACATATTCTTCGATCAGGTTGTTGTTTTTCTGATTATCACGTTCGTTATATGACTTCTCTACGGTTTTAATAAAATCGGTTTTTGCGCGTTCCAGTTCAGAGTTCGTGAAACCAAACCGTTTAATTTTCTCGGCTTCCAGCAAGAGTGCATTCAATCCGGTGAGTTCCTGACCTTCTTTTGGGATGGCGAGCAATTGAAATGCATCTTTCGATTTAACAAGCTCCCCGTAATTGGCATAAGCACCTACAAACGGGGCATCAGCCTGCTGGGTTATTTCTTCAAAACGGTTGCCTATCATTGTCGAGATAAGGCCGTTGATGGTGTTAAATGCATATCCGTTCATGGACAACTTGATATTCTCAGGAAGTTTGTCATGTTTGTATTCCAGTTCGATCCGGGTCATGCGTGCTTCTTTATCTTTCACCACCGAAATAATTGGTTTCTGATTGTCGGCAATCGGATAGACAATGCGTTCGGCCTCGTTCTCCTTTTTAGGAATATCCGTAAACAACGACTTGATTTTAGCTTCTACTTTATCCACATCCACATCCCCGACGATCAGGATAGCCTGCAGATCGGGGCGGTACCATTTTTTATAGAAATCGCGGATGGTAGCATGGTCAAAATTATTGATGATGGCCGTATCACCGATCACATCACGAATGGCATACTGGCTTCCGGGATATTTCAGTTTGTTCGACTCCTTCCACATACGGCGGTCGGCACCGGCTCCCTGTCGCCACTCTTCACGAATAACGCCACGTTCGGCATCAATTTCGGTATCTTCCAGCGAGATAAAACTTGACCAGTCGTGCAACACCAACAACGCACTGTCGACAATACCATCCCTGACGGTAGGTACATCCGAAAGATTGTATACCGTTTCGTCCAGCGAGGTATGGGCATTCACATCGGCACCAAATTTCACACCTATTTTCTCCAGATAATTAATCACTCCTTTTCCGGGGAAATTTTTAGTACCGTTGAAAGCCATGTGTTCCAGGAAATGTGCCAACCCGTTCTGAGAGTCGTTTTCGAGGATAGCTCCAACATTCTGGGCAATATAGAAATCGGCTCGTTGTTTTGGCTCTTTGTTGGCACGGATATAATACGTCAGGCCATTATCTAACTTACCAAACCGCACCTTAGGGTCGATGGGTAAGGGTTGAACTTGTTGTGCACCTGCATTCAGAGCCAACAAAATCATGAAACATAAAGAAATTAATCCCGAAAAATTCTTTTTCATACTCTGATTTTAATTAGTGGATTATTTACCCGGAAAAATAAACGCGAAGTTATATGTTAAATAAGTTGCAAAGGAAAGTATTTTATTTCAATTAACAAAATCAACAACCTGTTTTCTGTTAATAATTTAATCTTATTAAAAAACATTCTGAATAAAAGGACAGATACTGAGTTTCCTAAGCACAAGTATTGAATATTGGCTTATAAAATAGTACTTTTGCAATTAAATAAACAAAACACGATGTCAGAAGAATTGTTCATTGCCCCGGGTGCCGGTAAAAAAGAAATCTATGAATCATTGATCCCCCAACTGGCTTCTTTGATAGACGGTGAAACAGATTTAATTGCCAATCTGGCAAATCTCTCCGCAGCCTTGCACGATACATTCGGCTGGTGGTGGGTCGGGTTTTATTGGGTAAAAAACAATGAACTTGTGCTGGGGCCTTTTCAGGGGCCGATAGCCTGCACCCGCATTCAGAAGGGAAAAGGAGTTTGCGGAACAGCGTGGAAAGAAGCGAAAAGTTTACTGGTTCCTGATGTTGCCGCTTTTAAGGGACACATAGCGTGCAGCAGCAGCTCGGTTTCCGAAATTGTGATCCCTGTTTTTGATCAACACCAACAGGTAGTGGGAGTTCTGGATGTGGATAGTGAGCGGTATGATGTGCTGGACAGTCTGGATATTGAGTACCTTGAAAAAATCAGTCAATTAATCACCATTTCATTTCATTCTACCGGAACAAATTAAAGACAGAACCACAACAGACTCACCAGTTCACAATAAAAGTTCAGACTTCCTGACCCTATGATATAAATCAATAAGTTACAATGTCCATATTTCAAATCGGATTGTCGTACCTACCGGATGTATATTTTATTCTGTCTTTAATCTGGGATAGTCAGAGTCAATTAATCAAGTTTGCAGTGCATTCGGAATTAAAAAAACAATTGAAATTCGTGTAGTCAATGGGGATGTAATTATTTTATATCCGAAACCTTATTTTTGTGTCCATAGTAGGGAATCGGATACCACACACCTCAACCTTATTTCCTTTATTTTAGATACAAATCAGCTCTCAGAGTAGAAATAAATAGCGACAATTAAATTTTCGAGAGTTCTGGGAGTCTGAAATTATACAAATTATGATTTCATGATTAAGCAAAAGACAACAAATAATGTCGTATGATTTTAATTTAAATAATGGAATAAGGGTTAGTCTTTTTTACTTAATATTCTACTAAGAATTAAAATAAAAAACAGGATTTAATATTTATATCACTTATATATAATGCATTAAACCTTAGAAGAAAACCAAACACCCCTAAAAAATCTTATTCTCTTATTTTGAATATTTGAAAAGTTTAATTTTTCAAGAAATAGTATAGGACAATATATTGGTCCAATTACTTAAGTATAAAATGTCTTTAGGGAGCAGGCTATTCTGTTTCGAACATAAGATTCCAGTCATGTAGCCAGCGAATGAATCCACTTGTATCTAATGTTGTTTACAATATTTTGTTTAGGTATCCTATTGTATTGCTAAAATTATCTTGCTGAATTTTTATTCTACTTAAGTCAAGTTACAAGGCTTCGATATTTTCTTTATTCTCTATCGTTTTAGCACCTGTGGCATACAGGCTTTCAATACGCCGGGCATAGCGTTCTTCCACTTTCCCGCGCATAATCTTCATGGTGCTGTTTACCAGCCCGTTTTGTTCGGTAAAAGGCTCGCCAATCACTGCAACAGCCGATGGTAACCATCGTTCGGGAAACAAACCTTCGAATTTTCCACCTTTCTTATATTCGTTTATCTCCAATTGTAATTTATTCAACGCAAGTTCCTTTGCCTCCAGCGAGTCCCAGTTCAATTGGAATTTATTGGTATGAACAAACCGTTTCAACGCTTCCTTGTTGGGAACTATCAGGGCTGATGTATACGGATTCTGATTGTTATAAAGCAGGACCTGGTCGATGTACTTCGAATTATCGGCCAGTGATTCTTCGATTCCTTCGGGACTGTATTTTTCACCATCACTTGAGATCAGCAAACTTTTAAAACGCCCGACAACATATAAAAACCCATCGTTATCCATATATCCCAGATCACCGGTGTGCAACCACCCATCAATAATCGTTTCGGCAGTTGCTTTTTCATTTTTATAATAACCGGCCATCACGTTTTCGCCTTTGATAACTATTTCTCCTTTTTCGTTGTTCGGAAGTTCTTTCCCCTGTGCATTACAGATTTTAAGTTTCATATTCTTCACAAGATAGCCGGATGATCCCAGTTTATGATTTATCAATCCGTTTGAAGAAATAATAGGAGTGGCTTCGGATAATCCATATCCCTGAAACATTGGCATCCCGATGGCATAAAAGAACCGTTGCAAATCGATATCAAGCAATGCGCCGCCACCCACAAAGAAATCGAGTTTACCGCCAAAGGCAGCCCTTACTTTCGAAAAAAGTATTTTATCGAATATATCCAGAAGTGGTTTCTTGAGGATTTGCAGACCCTGACCTTTGTTATATCCTTCTTTGTTGTATGAATAAGCCATTTTCATGGCTGTATTGAACATCCACTCCACAACAGGACCCTGAGCCCTGATGGAACTCTCAATATTTTTTTTAAAACTCTTGGCAAGAGCCGGTACGCTTAATAACAGATTGGGTTGTAATTCGAGGATGTTGACAGGAATGTTCTTCAATGTTTCCATGCCGGTTTTTCCGGTTTTAACCGTGGCTACACTGGCACCGGAGGCCATAAAGCTATAGAAGCCTGCCACATGAGCAAAGCAATGATCGAGTGGCAGAATGATAAGTGTCCGGTAAGTGTCCGGAATAGTCATCAGGCTTAAGGCCTGCTCGACATTGGCGGTATAGTTCCGGTGGGTAAGCATGATTCCTTTCGGATCGGCAGTGGTTCCTGAAGTATAGCTGATATTAGCCAGACTATCCGGTAGTATGGCTTTCGATCTGTCTAAAACAGCTTCCGGATATTCAGCATGATATTCTTTTGCCTGTTCCAGGAAATCGGTGATACCGATTTCGTTAGTTTTGTAATCGGACTGATCGTCGAAAACAATTATTTTTTTGATAGTTGGTATCTGATCTGCAATTGCTCTTATCTTCCTTAACTGACCCCCTGAAACCAATATATAGTGTGATTCAGAATGAACAATTCGAAATATCAGATCAGTGCTTTCTTCCAGCTTGATGGATAAAGGGACATTTACAGCACCGGCATGTAGTACACCCAGTTCGCCAATTATCCAGGCATTTCGTCCTTCTGAGAGCAAGGCCACTTTTTCTCCGGCTTCCACACCCAGGCTCAGTAACCCGGCAGCAAACAAGTGTGATTCTAATTTCGTTTCAAGATAAGAAGTTGAAATAAATAAGTTATCCTTTTTTTCCCATAGAAAAGGATGATGGGCGTATTTATCTACGCTTTTATTTAACAGGTCAATAATTGTTGGTTTCATCAATATATATTTTTTCTGGTAACAGCCAATTAATATCAGCGGTTTACAAATCCAGCACCTTCAGGTTTGAAAAGAGGTACAAAGATAATCATTTTTTAATTATCTGTCTTTTTAAAACACGATTGATTCATAATGAAACAACAAAGCCCGCAATGAAGCGGGCTTTATCAGTTATAGTGCTCGGAATATATCCGGTTATAATTTTACAAAAAAGATATCACACCTTCTGTTCGGGCGTACTTTCAACTTTGATTCGGCTAAATTCTCTATTCTGTTTGTGACTATCCGGTTATAAGGTATCTTCCAGTAATTTACCAGTTCTGATTTAACCCGATCGGACCGGCGTTGACTAAGCTGGTTGTTTTGTTTCTCGTTATCCAGGTTATCACAATAGCCTTTAACCTCAACGCAAAGGCTTGGATCGGATTTCATCCTGTTTGCTATTTTGCTAATGGCAACTAACGCTTTGTCATCAAGCTCGGTTTTATTAAAGTCAAAATAAACAGCCGGAATTTCTTCTATTGATTCTTTTGATTTTAATGGAACAGTCTGTATTTTTAATTGTTTTTCGTCAGTCATACCCGATTTATTTATCGGTGTATTCGTTTCAACCTGCCTTACATCCTGAACTCCGACACCATTCAGTGTTGAACTTACATTGGCTAAATACAGATTCAACGAATCAATTAATTTATTCTGTGAAATTACAATACCTTCGAGTTTCGCAATTTCATTATCCAGCTTACTTAATTTTACGGCATTCTGTTTTGAAAGAATCAATCCATTATCCGGAGAGAAGACCTCCATTTTGACATTCCGTAAATGGCTTTTTTTACCGGACGTAAATTTATAGCGTAAGAAGAAAGTTCCTGATCCTACAATATCATTTGAATTCCCTTTGAAATTTAAAGTGCTTACTCCTTCCAGATTATCTTTATTAAATGGCCTGTATTGTCCTTTTGCACCAAATGCAAGGGTTCTTGACAAATTATATTCTAATGAAAGGGTGAAAGGAATTGATATCGCATTGCCTGATTTCAAATCAATGCCTTTTGAAGGAGATGCGGAATTAAAAGTATAGACAGCATAACCAAGCCCTATGGCTCCGTTAATATAGATTTTCGATTTAGATTGTGGAAAAATTAAGCGGGTAATATTGACTGTTGCATTTAAATCTGAAGTATTTAGATCTGTATTTATATTGATGGTATTTGTCTTATTAGTTGCCGTGAGGGGTAAATGGTGAAAATCAAGCGAAAAGCCCCAGATTGGTGTCAGTCCGTATTCAAGGGAAGCACCATAAGTAACTTGTTGAAATGAGGATGGAACAATTTGAAGTTTTCCGGTATAAATATCTCCATCAAAACTATTATATCCATATTCGGGTGCAAACGACCATCTGGAAAAATCTTTATTCTCAGGATAAGCAGTAAGTATACTTAAAAACAAACAAATGAATACTAAATATTTTTTCATGAACAATAAAAAAAACTTAAAATAATTTATTTACATTTTCATGTCATACAGAATATGACGCTCGTGTAATATATTATATGCGTCAAAGGTAACATTATATTTTTGTCCATACTATTTTATTCTGTATTTATATTACATTATTTATCATTTTATTTGTAAAATAATCATATAGTCACCTATATCATTAACTTGCAGGAATATGCATGTAGTAATTTAAACAAAATAAAAAAGATTCAGAAAGACTGTTTATAACAATCTTTCTGAATCTTTTTTATGTTTTCCCAAATGAAACAATTTCTGATTCACCAGGACTAATTCAGATTTAAAAAAAACAAGGTACCCGAAACTTATTTTACCATACTTACTTTAACAGTTGCTGCCATGGTTGCATTCCGGACATCAACCCGTTCGACCACCTTGCGGGCTAGTTCCTGAAATGCCAGAGAGAGTATATTATTTTCATCCGCAGCTATTGGTTTGCCGGCATCTCCACATTCGCGAATGCTTTGAACCAGTGGGATTTGTCCGAGAAGAGGGATATTCAGTTCTTCAGCCAGTTGTTTTCCGCCCTCTTTTCCGAAGATATAATACTTATTTTCCGGAAGTTCCGCAGGTGTAAACCATGCCATATTTTCAACAAGTCCAAGAACAGGCACATTCACCTTATCACCCATGTACATATTGATTCCTTTACGGGCATCAGCCAGGGCAACTTCCTGTGGAGTAGTCACAACAATGGCTCCGGTAATTCCGGCAGTTTGTACCAGGGTCAAATGAATATCTCCGGTACCGGGTGGTAGATCCAGGACAAAATAATCGAGTTCACCCCAATCGGTGTCAGTGATCAGTTGCTTTAAGGCATTGCTTGCAACGGGTCCCCGCCATACCAATGCAATTTCTGGATCAACAAAAAAACCGATAGACAGTATTTTAACTCCGTATTTTTCAATAGGAATAATGATGTGTTGACCATCGACCTCTATTACTTCGGGATGAGCATCCTCAACACCAAACATTTTTGGAATTGAAGGCCCGTGTATGTCAGCATCAAGAAGTCCTACTTTATAACCGAGAGATGCTAATGCAACTGCTAAATTCGATGAAATTGTCGACTTACCTACCCCGCCTTTCCCTGAAGAAACCGCGATTATGTTTTTTACTTTTGCCAGAATGGGGGTTGGAGCAGGTTTTGGAGCTTCTTTGAAAATTGTACTAATATTTCCTTTGATATCAACATGCTCACCAACATAAGTCAGAACAGCCTGTTCAGCAGCCTTCACTACCGATTTAGAAAAAGGATCGTTTAATTTCTCGAACACCAGTGAAAATGAAATCTTATCTCCCTCAATCCGGATATCATCATGAACCATTCCCGATGATACAATATCTTTTCCTGTCCCCGGATAACGGACATGAACTAATGCGTCGAGAACCGACTGCGGATATATTGCCATATTTAATTTAAGTTATTAATTTATTGTTACAAGTAGTATGTAACAAATCAGATGGTTGAAAAGTTTTAATTTTTAACACCTGAACATTTATACATCCACATTATGACGCTTACTTCTTCCAAAACTACGATACACATCATGTTCTATATCAACATCAGGTTCAATAAAACTAGTCCGTTTGTCCAGTCGAAACTGAATATATTTAATGGTTATACCCCTGTCCAGCCATTGTTGTTCGTAATAGGTCTTAATTCCAAGAATAGGGTCCTTCAAATCGGAAGCATATAGATCATCGTTCGAAAAAGCGACCTCATAATGATTAGCTTTTATCATTTCACGGGTATAGGTAAACATGAAATTGCTGTCAGTTTTTAAATGGATCAATCCGTTTGTTTTAAGAAACTGTTGATACGACTTCATAAAATTGGTAGCAGTCAATCGCTTGGTAACTTTCTTCATTTGAGGATCAGGGAAAGTCAACCAGATTTCACTTACTTCATTTTCGGCAAAGAAATGGTGAATCATTTCAATATTGGTGCGTAAAAAGGCAACGTTTTTCATTGACTTTTCATATGAATCCTTCGCACCTGTCCACAAACGGGCTCCTTTGATATCCACTCCAATAAAGTTCTTGTCCGGATAAAGTTGTCCTAATCCAACAGTATATTCCCCTTTACCACAACCCAGTTCCAGGACGATAGGATGATTATTTTTAAAAAACAATTCATTCCATTTACCTTTCATGTCAAAAGTTCCACTCTCAAGGAAAGCATGTGATGAAACCTGAAAGACATGTGGAAACTCTTCCATATCGGCAAATTTCGCCAATTTATTCTTACCCACTTTTATATTTACGATTTTAAAATTTACAAATTACAATTCTGGCAACCAAGCCGGCAGCTACTTGTCTT
>Ga0302204_1000244_pt1 | contig 18819 bp, 13 predicted proteins | sample II_Fen_E1_2_FD_194578 | JGI IMG/M metagenome (GOLD analysis project Ga0302204, IMG submission 194578) | Peat permafrost microbial communities from Stordalen Mire near Abisko, Sweden - II_Fen_E1_1 | ecosystem: Environmental > Terrestrial > Soil > Wetlands > Permafrost | place: Sweden: Abisko...
TACTATATCTTTATCGGCTAGTTCTTCTTTAAGTGGCTTAATTTGTTCAATACCATAGCGGCATGGGCCACACCAGGTTGCCCAAAAGTCTACATAAATCACTTTGCCCTTGTACTTCTTGATAATGGCATCAAAAATCTTGTCTGCCTCAGTTTTAGGAGTCTCGTTTACCACAAAACCAGTCTTTTTCTTATTGGCTTCCAGCTTAGCAATTGTCTGATTATTGCATAGTGCCACATAATCGGCTACAAAAGGAGTGCTGAATTGCTGCTGAATAGTTTTTAATTTTTTATCGTCTACCGGAGATACTTCTTCCGCTATTTTTTGACAATAATCTTGTGCTGACATCACGTCACTGGCCAATCCTTCTTGTATGCCAAATAATGTTTTCATATTTAGATTGCGGGTATCATTCGCCTTTTGAGTAAAGAGTTCATTTATAAAAGGGTTATGCCTTCTATGAAATGCATTTATTGAATCACTGTACGTAATATAAAACTCTTGCATTTTCCTAATCTTTTCCGAATTATCATGATTAGTCATAATCTTCCATAATTTCTTTTCGTCTGCAGTCAATTTAATTTTATTGTCTTTAAAGTATTTATCAACAACAGTATTATCTGCTCTTGGAGTGCTTTTATGTATGCTTTCAAAATCTTCCTGATATTTAGTATAAAATGCTGTTACTTGCTTACTATATTTCTCTTTATAGCTTTTTTCCTCTACAGAGTTGGAAATCGAATCCGCCTCTTTTAGTTTTTCTAACATTAATCTCTCAGACTCGGTAAAGGTATATCCCGATTTCTCCAGCTCTGTTCCCAGACTCTGTGTATTGATCGAAAATGAATTACCTATTCGAAGAATATCTAAATACTTAAGTCTGTTTATAAACGAATTGTAACCAGAACACATTACGGCCAATGGATTATTTACGACTTCATTATTTATAAAATCAAAATATCCGGCTGTTAGCGAATCTGATTTTACCGGTAAGGTCCTTTGTGTGCGTGGTATTTTGTTTTTTTCGCGATAAGCACTCCCCCAATAATAATCATAAAACATTTTATTCGAAGCAGATTCGTATTCAAAATCCATTTTCATGATTTGATAGGCTTTGGTAGAAATGGTATTTGTTTTCATGATTGAATCTAATGCATGCATATCCTTTGATTCAGAATGATTACAATATGCTTTGTATTGAGCTGGCGACATATCGAGTATTTTACTTTGCATATCTCTATAATCAAAACTTCTTATTTTAGATAATTCAAGCATGTCTGAGTTTATTTTAGCAGATTCTCCCATAAAAAGTTGCTTGGTTGTGCCAAGCAGTTGAAAAACCTCTTTTCCAGGTTCTAAGAAAACTAAACCATTGTGTATAGACGAACGAACGAAACAAAGAGTCGGATAATAAACGGGGAGTTTGGTCGAAAAGCACCCATTTTCATCTATCCTTATTACAAACGTATTTTGTTGTCCGGTAATAATATCATTCAGGGCGATAGAAAGAGTTCTAATACCGACGCGTGGAGTATAATCTTTAATATAACCACTGTAGGTTGCAGAGTCAATCTTGAAAACAGGTAGTTCATAAGGTTTGTCATCTGCCGGTTTTTTCTTTTGAGCTTCAACTGCATTATTACTATATTCTTTTAGGTTATGAGCCGATAAGCCTAACAAAATATTACCTGCTGTAGTGATTTTGTAGAATACGTCAAAAGTTTTTCCGTTACCTGTGAGTTTTATTGAATTTGATGTTTTTTTATCTTTAGGGAAACTGTAGCTCCACAGTTTATTTTTGTAAACAAGGTATTTGTCGTAAAAACCAAACTCCCAATCTCCCGTAGTTTTATTGAACCAATTTCCGCTTAATTCTTTGGGCAATAAAAATTTATTTTTCGTATCCGGTTTTATTGCTATATCGTAAATAAACCAATTACCTTCCTCATTGGCTTCGCCATAGTCGATATATCGGGTATTTTTTGGAATAGGTGGAAATATTAATGTATAACTAACTTCGCCGGATGCCGGCATGGTATAACGATCATTCAACGGGATTCCTACCGAGCGTTTGACAAACATTTTCTCATTACCAACAGGCTGAATATAAGTTTCCTTCGGGATACTAATCCACCACCCCGGAACATATTTAGTATGAATAAACAAAGCTGTTGTAGTATCGGTCAACTCTACTTTCGTAATCGTAGAATTATTGTTTAGACTAAACCCCGTCTTGGGATTATTAATTACTGTTTGAGAATAAACTACTATGGCTGAGAACAGAAGTAATAAGATGGTAAATGCATTTTTTTTCATTTTAGAATTGATTTTTAGGGTTTGTTTTTTTTAGCTTATCTTATTTCTTCTGTTTAGCAAGAAATAATTTTATATTTATATCGTATCCATTTAAGAGTTAGCTGACTTTCTTTTCATAGTTACTTATTTGGCTCATGTAAAAATATTGTGCTTATAACCAAATGCGCTTATTTGTTGTATGCCGGCAATATTTTCCCCAATTCTGTTTCGAAATTCCACATTTCAAATTCGTCCTTAAGCACATCACCTTTGGAGTCAATTGCTACATAATGTGGTATTCCGTTGAACTTAAACAGTTGGCGCAGCACGTTGAAGTCGTCAGTAGAAATGCGGTAAGTGTTTCTCATCTCTTGCTCTTTCACAAAGTCGTTGTAATCTTTTTCGGGCGAACTTTTCTGGTCGGTGATGAAGATAAAATCGAAGTCGGTATTGGCAGCGTATTTTTCACGGGTAGCTTTCATTTGCTTAATCCCAGCCATGCATGGACCGCAGGTAGTAGCCCAAAAATCGATGAACAACACTTTTCCTTTGAACGGATCAATAATTTTCCGGAAAATATCTGCACCCTTATCGTTAGGCAATGCTTGCGACGTAGCTTTGGTATCAGGAAAAGCCTGATCTAAAATGCCTTGACCTGTTTTAATTAAATAAGGGGTTTTGATGCCTTCTTTAAGGACATTCCACAGCTCGATGGCATTTTCTTTCGATGTTACATTTTTAAATAAGAAATCAAGCGAGCGCACTTTGGCTATTTCATACATCAGGTTCGGAGCAAGATCCAATTTGTTGGTCATAATACTATCTTTTAATCTCCAAATTTCTATTCCACTGTTGGTGGTTTTGGGTTTGATGAGAGGTTTGATATATTTTTTAGAATATTCCTTTATTTGCTCCTTATACTTTTCGCTGAAGTTTTTCGACACTTCGCGCATTTCTCCAAGTTGCTTTCGATCGTCGTCGGTAAGATATTGTTTTAGCGCTACAACTAAAAGTTTGCGCTCTTCAGGACTAATCTGTATTTTTTCTTCGTCCATATACTTCAACAGATTCTTTTCCGGTTTCGGTTGATTTTTATTTTGGGTTTCGTAAAATTGTTTCTGCGTGTTCTGGAACAATTCATTATATTCGAATCGGTTGATAAATTCACTAAACTCGTTGCATACCAACAGGCTTGGATCGTTGAGTGGCAATTGTTTTAAAAAATCGTAATACGAAGCGGGGATCTGCATCTTCAGTATCATATTGGCGGTGTCCTGTTTGGCGTAATACTCCCTGCTCATTGCATAATTGAAAAGATTATTGGCATTTTTGAGCATGATTTTATTGCAGAGCAGGGTCTTCGCCTTTTGTGACAAAGCGTGTTGTTTCGCATACTCATTATAATGTGCCATGTTGTTTTCATATTCTTTCAACTGGTCGGCTTTAAAGTCGAGCAGAGCCATCGTTTTTCTCTTTTTGTCGAATGCTTCATAACTGAACTGGTTGGCAGGATAAGCCAGCAATTCATTGTTGAGCGATGCAAGTGCTCCCCTGTATTCGATATTGCTAAATGCGTATCGGATATTGCGTTTTCGGTCGGCAGTAAGGAATTCGTCCCAGTCGAGAATCATGCACAGGGTTTGTCCGGGTTCGATATAGAATGGAATGGAATAGTGTTCGTTGAACATTGCCTGCGTGTATGTTGGCATGTTCATTGGAATATCAGCTTCAAAACGTCCATCGGGTTCAATTTTTATCACAATTGGATAATCTTCGACGGTAAGCGTATTATTGGCATAAATAATCCCCGTTGTAAGGCCCAAGCGGGTATCGTAACCTTTTATACAACCAATCAGCCTACTCTGCTTTTCGGTAAAAAAAGAGGACAGTTCATAGGTCTCTAATGTTTTTTTAGGAGCTTTGGTCAATTGCTCCTTTATCCACTTGTCGATAGCGGGCGACACCACGGCCGGTTTACGAGTAGCGGTTACGGTTTGGTCGAGCGAGATGCCGAAAATCTGTTTATTGTAATCTATTTTTTTTACGGATGCCGGCAGTGGAGGAAACACCAGCACAACGGTACTGTCGCCGGAGTCGGGCATCCAGATATATTTATTCAATTCTCCGCCTATTAGTTTTTTTACCTTGTATTCTGTGCCGGTAGCGCAGTCGCGGATTACATACGTACTGTCGTAGGTTGTCCACCAGTGTGGCACAAAAGTAATGTGCATTGTAAGCAGAGTCTCCGTATCGGTCAGCTCTATTTTAGCTACATTATCAATTCCTGTGTTTTTTATTTCGTAGGCCGGGTTCACTATCGTTCGCTTTTGCGCTATTCCACCAATTGCAATAAGACTTAGTAGAAAAAGAATAAGTTTTGTTCGTTTCATTTTGAAATAGATTTATCGGATTTGTTGATTATAATAGTATATGTGTTTTCGTTTCGCAAGCTTAGCTAATGTATTCTTCTTCATTTCAGTAAATGAATTCATAAATTCATTTCGTCCGGTAGTATCAGTCCAATTATTAAGCTCATTAATATTCTTTATAATATGATCAATATAGTGCTTAGGGAGCTTCTTATAATTTCTATTATTGTTGTCAGGTTTATATACAAGCTTACCTTCTACGACATTGGTATAAGAGAAAAAATAATATATTATCTCATATTTAGTCTGACGCATTTCTTTTGATAACAGGCTATCAGGTGTTATCATCATTATCCCATATATATCATTATTACTTTTCTGCGAGTTTTGAGCTTTCAAGCCCAATGACGAAAACAGACACAATAGAATAAAGACAGTAAATATTTTCTTCATAATTTATTTTTTTAGTGAGAAGATTAAATAATATAATGTTTAATGCCCATAATATACTCCGACTGACGAACCATCAGACAATGCAAAATGAGTTTCACTTCATAAATAGTTTTCTTCAATCTTTTTTACCTATCCATTACTCAATAATTTTTCATGACACTTGGTAGCTATTCTTTATGGTTCATTATAAATCTGAAAAACTAATTCATTAAAAGAGTGTCTTTTCAGCGCATCGACAATACGTAGATTAGTCATTGCAACCTGGTATTCAAAATCACTATACTTCAATTCATAATCTATCGTTGTAGATGCAATCTTCCCACTGTCATTTATTGTAAAATCATAACAAGTTCCGTCAAAAAAACGGAATCCTGTTGTTTGTCTTCTGTTTTCATTTGATATTATTATTTTGGAGAATACCTGTACTACTTTATCCCTAAAATAGCTACTTACTGACGCTGAATAAAAATAAGTTTTTATCAACAAAGAGTCAGCTTGTATATCCCGGTTAAATTGTTCATGCCAAAGATTTTTTTCTAAAATTCGTGCTTCTATAAATGACTGATTACCTATATCAATTATGCGAATTGAATATTCCGGCTCAACAAATGATGGCTTTGAAATGAACAAAGCAACTTCTTTTGTTGTCGATATGTCAACCTTAGGACATAAGCGTTTCTCTAACTCTAATCTATAGTCAAATTGACTATAAACAAATCCAGATATTAAAAGCAAGATTGACAAACAGAAGACTTTAAATTTTCTCATTTTAATATTCAGCAGCATCGTCCCATTACCCCTGTCAGTGGGATCTGTAATCCCTGTTATTATATTCTTAGAGGATATAATTTAGACGGATACTAGCTTGTTAAGTGTTTATAGATGCAATATTAAATGCCCTGAATTAATTGAGTCATTTCTTTCTTTATAGTCAATATATCAATGGATTCAACTTTTACCTTCTTCTTTACTATAATCTCAGCTATTCTGTGTGCTTCATGAATTTTTCCTTCTTCCTTATATAAAAGTGCCAGCCGATATAACGGTATAAATCGGTTTGGTATCATTTGGTGAGCCAACAGAAAACATTTCTCGGCCTTAGGATATTGTTTTAATTGCGTATAATTATCGGCAAGCAGAAGTTGTAGGTCAATGTCATTGTAGAAGTTTGCACATTCTGTTAGTAATAGTACACTTTTATCCCATTTGTTGATGTAGTTTAACTCAGCTCCGTAATTATAAAGGAATAACCCATTCCGATTCATTGTTTTATACAGGTGGGCATAATCGGGCATTACTTCTTTTGTTTCTCCGGCTAACGACCGTTTAGCAATCGTATTCCAACTATATTCATCGTAAAACATTTTTCCCGTAAAAACCAATAATCCAAAGGTCATTACTAAAGCCACGGGCTTTACAACAGAAAAAAGCCCCTTTGGAAATTTCCACGCTTTTGTCTCACTGCGCATAATAGTTGCTGCACAGAAAACCACTACAAGCCTTACAAATGGATAACCCAGCGGGTATGAGAAACAGGCAAACACACCTATGCCTGACAGGCAAAGCATAGCGTAAAACGTCTCAGGTTGCTGACTCTTTCTATATTCCCGGATCAGTAAATAAACAAGAAGTCCAAATAGCAATCCACCTACCAAGCCATGCTCAACCAGTAATAAGACAAACTCATTAAACGGATGTTTCACAATGTCTGCCCGCATGGCATAACTACTGGTAGGATGAGTTTTGAAGTAATCAGCCTGATAAAGCATATATTCCCGCTGAAAACCACCGGCACCATGACCAAGTATCGGCTTATCAGCTATCATCCGCCCGGAGCATTGCCATATTAACAATCGACCATCGGCAGAGTCTTTCTTTAGGAAATACAGCCCTACCAATATAGTGATGATAAGCACGGCACTACTTACTATTTTTGTTCGGTTACTCCAACGATTTATCCTCCATGCTGGATTCAACGCCTTTACTGCCCAAATTCCACTAATAACCATGACGCCAACAACTCCCGCACGCGACTGCGAAAGGACAATCGCTACAACGAAAAGTAAAGCTACCACTCCACCAATTATCTTCCAATAAAGTTTTTTCTTTATTAATAGGAATAGGGTAAACGGAAAACAAACAGATAGAGATGCTGCAAATCCTGCCGGATTGTCAAAACTTCCATTTATGCGGAAGCTGTTAAGATACCCGGTACTCCAATTCAGGTACTGTAGTAAGCCATACGCGACCTGAAAAATTCCAAACAATGCAAATCCTATAAAGAACCATTCAAAACTCAACTTGATTCTGGTAATAAGCATATAGAAAACCAACAACGAAAATCCTGAAATTATCCATTCTGCGCTTAGACTTTTGGTGAATATTCCATTTGCAATAGACAAAAATAAGAAAAGAGAAAAAAGGATTTCAGAAAAGTGCAAATCCCAAATCGGCACCTTGTATTCATGAATCAACAAAAAAATTGCAATAATATAACAACCAATAATTGATAAATAGAAACTGTAAGTGGATGCATTAGCAAATGAATTTGAAGTAATAAATTCACTCAATACGAATAGAATAACAAGAAAAATTGATATCACTTTTTGCATAGAATGTAGATATTTACGGCACAATAATCTTCTTTGATTCCAGCTTTCCATTTTCAGAAATACAAACCAGATAAATTCCAGAAGTCATTTTAGGTACAGATAGGATTGTAATCGTACCGGTTATAGTTTTTTCAACGATTTTACAACCGATAATTGAGTAGATACGAGCAATTTTTTCAGTTGTTTCTGAATTATTGAACATAACAAGGTGAATAGCCTTATCCTGAGCATCATAATTAACTTCAAAACTTGCAAGTTCAGTTTTCTTTGAATTATAGAAATTCAAATACTTAAGCACCTTATCAAAGTCTGGGATGCCATAACCCAATTGATCTGTTGGGTTAGGGTAGGCACTGGCACTTTGAATAATAAGTGTGCGAATTGACTCTATGTCAAAATGAGAGTTTGTTTCTTTTAGAGCTTGTATTAAGCAAGCTACAGTACCTGCAATAACTGGCGAAGAATAAGAAGTACCATTACCCATTAAAACAGAACCATTTTTATTCACAAAGACAGTTGAAGATCCTAAAGCACAAATTTCAGGCTTAACTCGTCCATCATAGCTTGGCCCAAATGAAGAAAAATCACTTGAACTTCCTATTGAGGTTACTGCACCAATCGTAATTATTCCATCAGCATCAGCAGGAGAGCCGAGGTATTGCCATAAAGAACTACCGTAGTTTCCAACACTATTACATACAATTATACCTTTTTTAGATGCAAGAGTAGCAGCACGGCTGGCACGTGAAACCTTTCCATTCATGTCATTGTAAGTAAAATTCAGACTTGGGTCATCAAATTCGGTATAAACAAGTGATGAATTAACCACATCAACGCCGACACTGTCTGCAAACTCAATACCTGAAGTCCAGAAATCTGTTTCAACTAGATATTCAGTGGGAGAGTATTCTGTACGAATCAACCAATATGAAGCATTGGGTGCAGTACCAAGATATTTACCAGGTAAATTTCCGGTCATAATTGACAACACATCTGCCCCATGTTCATCCTGCGAATATATATCTGAATTAGGTTCTGCTATATCTTTTGTGCCTAACAATCTCCCTTGAAGGCGTAAACTATCAAAGGCATGATTTACATTTACGTTTGTAAATCCAGCATCCAAAACCCCAATTAAAATACCTTGCCCTGTATATCCGGCATTATGAAAATAAGAACCATTTATCTGGTTTATTTGCACTTTAGCAGAGCCATAGTTTAGTATAGTTGTTTCAGCCTTTATTTTAGTCGATGGTGGTAATGTCACATCTCTTTTTCCTGTATATTGAACCCATTTTACAAACGGCAATGCCCGAACCTGCTTCATTATATTTGAATCGGAAACTAAAACTGTAACTCCGTTCATCCATTTACTCCGACAATGAATATTTGCCCCTATACTCTCGATTTGTAAGATATAGGACGGACTTATCGGCAAATCGGTAGAATCACACGCAATTCTAAAAAAAGCTCGCCGTGCAATAGCACGTTCAGATAGATAAACAGATGGATTAGATAATGAATAGGGTGAGCCGTTTTTATTTGCAAGTTGAACATAAAAAAAATAACTTGTTTCAGCTGTCAGTGATCCTGAGAGCAAAAACAACAAAAAAAGAATAGTTGTATTTAAACGAGATTTCAAGGGAGTGATCTTTTAATTACGAACGACTTTAATCTAGAAGTTAATTATCTATCTATTAAAGCAACTTATAGTACTAAGAGTATAACTAATTCTTCCATGTTTTTTCTCCTGCTTTCATTTTGGCAAGAGTTTCTTCAATGCTCTTTCTTTTCATTTGAAAACTGTTTTCTGCTTTACTGGCATACATCAGTGCCTCCTCTTCTTTGGCAATAGCTAGCTTTTGCTTTCCTAGTTTATAGAGAATATTAGCGTATACATTCAAACAACCAGTGTTTTCTGGCATAAATTCTAACGAACGTTTTGACCAAATAAGAGCATTTTGTAATATTTTTTTGTCTGAAACCTCCTGTTGGACTACCCATGCAACATTCATTATACTTTGGCAAACCCGAATTCTCTCCATATTTGCAAAATAATATCTCATTTGAGCAAGTAGAGAAGAATCGGTATTAGCCGGATATTCTTTTTCTCCTTTTTTAAATATTTGGAAATTAGCCTTGTCTTTTTGAACTATGGTGCCGTTGGTTACTTTCATCAGATAATTATTGCAAAAGCGTGTTGCATACTCCATATAATATTTCATTTCACCTGTTTTTGCGTAATAACTGGTGTAAAGTTCATCTCTGTATAAAAATGTCATGGGTGAAAGGTATTTTTTTGGAATGGAATCATAGGCTGTGACGACAGAATCTAATAATTGTTTATTTTTTGTAGCTCCTGCCTCATTGAGAGAATTCAATATATAACTAAATAATAATTGGTCAAGTGCAGCTTTACTGCCCCATCTGTTATAAAATAGTTCTTTGTTCTTTTGAAGGTTTGTATATGTAAGGGAGTTTATTTTTAGTATATTATTTCTTTTTGAGCACAGAGTATAATACATATCCAAGCTAGTCGGAGAGGTTCGTTCTCTTTCTGAGAGCAGTTTTAGGTAATCTTCGAATTGTTGAGAATTCGACAATCCCTGATCAGAGCGTTTCTTCATGTAATTAATCATAAATGTAGTATCGTTCTTTCGGGTAGAATACTCTTTCTCCCAAATGTCAATTGGTTTGGAATCATTCAGCGCCGTTAGGGCCTTGTTCGATAGTGCAATAAAATTTGTTGTTTCCATTGCACCTAAAGCGTTATAAAAACGCTCTCCATCTGCTTTAAGAAAGAGATAAGTAGGAAAAGTCTTGACTTCATATTTGCCGGCTATTTCAATTCCATCTCCTTTTTCGGCATCAACCTGATAACAGATAAAGTTTGTATTATAAGCTTTACCCACTTCGACCAGTGGGAAAACGTTTTGGCTCATCATTCTGCAAGGACCACACCAAGAGGTGTAAACATCAATAAAAATTGGTTTATCGGTTTGTTGCGCTTTTTGAAGTACCTCTTTCCACGTTCCATGCTCAAATTGGATGCCTTGTGAAAATGCTAACAGGGAGAATAGTAAGGTGACAACAGTAATTATTTGTTTTTTCATGAACTTTTTTATATGTGTTTGCAAAGACAGATATTGATATATTGGAAAATTGGAAAACTTTAATTGAAAAAATAATTTATTTTACAAAAGCATTAATTTGCAGAAGATGAACGACTGAATCAGTGTTTGCTATTATTGAAATAAAATTCTCTTGTTTTCTTATCTTATGGAAAGTTTTATATGAAAATTTAATGAAGCAAGTATCATTGGGTAAAATCTGTTTTTTTGTAGCGTACACATTTGTACAACTGCAGTCAGGAGAAATTTGTTGGATTATTAGGGTGTCATTTCCTATGTTTTTTATAATTGCTTTGCCTTGATAGATACTATCTTTTTTGACATTCCCAAAATCATAAGTGTAATTTGATAGTTTCAACTCTGGTTTTGTTGATTTACAGGAATATAAAAGAATCAAGAGTGCCATCACTGATAATTTTCTCATATAAAGTTCAATTTAATTAGTAAATAATAACAAATTAAGAAACAGATTAAATAATTCTTCTGGATTTTTTCCGAATAATGAATTATATTGCATAATGAAAAATATTTATATTGTAGTTTTTTTGATTTTTATTTAGAACTAAAATTTAGCCAAATTGTAGAACCCAATACAATTACACTAATAACAATCGCTAAAAAAATTAACATTGTCTTTTTAGATGGAAATTTTTCAATTAGTTGTTTAAATGAAATAAATAAAAATAAAAATGTCAATACGTTGCCAATTAAAAGCATTAAAAAATTATTTAAAAGGATATTGATCCGAAATAATTCAGGGAACTGCAGTATAGTCAAAAACAAACCACATGCTAAAGTAATTATAGGTATCCACTTAGGTATATATTTATTGTAATTTTGCTTATAATTTTTGTCAAGAACTGCAATTATTACAATTATTGTAATAACTACAGATGAAAATAATAGAATATACTTGTTATTTCTAAATATAGAATTAAATACAATAACTAAAATAGTTATTATTGCATTTATTGCGCTTTTGTTAATATTTTTCATAAAGTACTTTAGTTTTACTGAACATAGTGAAAATCAAGTTTCCACCATGTTCAGTATTTTTGATATATTTATTTCATTTTGAAATGCGAATTATTTACATTGATCGAGACAGATTAAATAAGCTGCATAACAGACACCTGCACACACTGCATATGCTGGACCGGTAACAGTGCAGCCCGCGAGTCCAACAACATAGCCTGCCAGACAAGCTTCTTTTGGTGTTAGAATTCCCTCCGCAGTGACCTTAAATCGTGTTGTTTCCCCCTTTATTGAGCTTCCTTTGTTTATTGCAGCTAATAAAGCTCTTTTATCAACTCCTTCGAAATCGCCGTTATTTAACAATTTAGTGCTTTTGGTACTTAATACTTCTAATTGACTAAAGATATCAATTTTAATTATGGAGCTAGCTGAATCCATTAATCTTCTAACTTCAGTAGCGCTTTCTGCAGTCTTTACTTGTTCAAGTGTACTTGTAAATAGTTTTTGGTCTGCTTCGGAAAGTTTCAAGTAATTACTCCGAATATCGTTTCCATAATCTTTCGCAGTTTCTTTCATTGAAATAAATTCTGAGTTACTTATTAATGCAGAAGTTTTATCTACCTCAGTAGTATTTGCTTTAATACTCGAATCTTCATTACTGCAACTATGCAACATTAATGTTGTAAAGCAAATAAGAATAACTCCACCAAATATCAGTAAAGTTCTTTTGATTGACTTAGTTTTTAATTCCATATTTTTAAATATTATACTGATTATTACAATTATAGTTTCCACTACTCAATTCACAATTCCTTTTATATTTAGAGTTATCTCCTTTTTTAAACAGTTTGTATTGACAAATATACTCTTTCTTATGATTCCAAGTTTCCCTTTTATTTTGAATACAACAGAGATATAATCTCTACCACCTATAGGAATTGGTTTTTTAGTCCAATTAGGTATTGTACAATCGCACGAAGTATCCACGTTGTAAATTACTAATGGTCCAGCTCCTTTGTTCACATAAAAGAATTTGATTTTTATTACCGAATTTGGCTTATATTTTACAGTGCCAAAGTCGCAAACATCCTTGTCAAATACTATAGTCGGATTCTTTTGTCCAAAACACAATATCGGGAATATGAATAGAATAAGTGAAAGCCATAAAAGATAATGCTTCATTTTTATTGATTTTAAATTTTATTTTCTACCTCTTTCGCAGGTCTAGCCATCGTAATTTATCCCAAACTTTGTTGAGCTAAATTATAGTTGTGCATTATTTCCGTACTTTTGTGCCGCCTCCTTTCCTTTTTATATGGATTAGCGAGGTAGAGGGGTGAGCTTATATCTATCCGGTCCGTAAAAACTGAAAGATGAGCTGCCCCTTTTTTCTACCTCTAAACTGTGTAATTGAATCTGTTTATAAAATGATAAGCATCACTTTATAAAACGATGCTTATCGTTTGAGTAAATGATAAGCATCGTTTGGGTAAACGATGCTCATCGTTTTAGAGCTTATTTAGGTGCCTTTACATAATCCACAGTATCAAGTACTTTTTGTACCTGTTTACCGGGGCGGAAGTTCAGGCTGTTACCTTTGATATTGGCTGCCGTGAAATCTTCTTCTTTTTCCACTCCTTCGCTGTTGATAGACATACTAAAACTTCCAAACTCGCCTAATCGCACAATTTTACCTTCGTTAAGTCGCTCAGGTACGAGGTCGATTAAGGATTCGATACTAGCAAATACATCGGCTACACTTATGCCGTTTCGTTTACTAATTTCAATAGCTAACTGACGCGTGGTTTCTTCGCCGGTACTTTTGGTAACAGCATAAAACTTACGTGGAGCTGTTACATCTTTTGGGTTGACGCGTTGCATCAGAACATAATTAATTGCCATAATTTTTTGTTTTTAAATAATTAATACTAAAGTTATCTGTGATTGTATTTTTAAATTCTCAATTTTCAATCATATCTCTACCACCACACTTGTTCGCCCTTTTCGTAGGTGAAAATCCGTTCTTCCCTGCCTTTTGTCAGATTTCGCAGCAATAGCAATGCATTGGTGGGTACATTGTTGTATGTAAGCCGATAGGTTTCGTTCGATCCGGTTTGCTTACCTAAGGATACCCAGTTGTTGTCCCAGTAAAACAGTTCGTATAGTTGACCATTCACAATGCAGTTATCGTCGGTACGCGGTAGATATACTATTCGGCGGATGCTTTTGGGGCTATCAAAGGCAAGTCCTACCCAAGCACTATCGGCTTCCTGTGTGCTATAGTTTGTCAAAAGATTGCCGTCGAATGCATTTGCACGAGTCACTCCGCTGGCCGGGGTTTTATTTCCAATCGGCCTGCCCGATAATTTGTTTTTAGAGCCCGATTCATACACTTCTATTTCGGCCAGTTCAGCGTGTGTCCCTTTGGGTGCAAGGTATCTGAAATATTTATATCCGGCGGTAGGAGCTATGTCGGCCAGCTGATAATATTGTTCAGGTTTAACGGTAATTTTATAAATATCTACTGCATCTTTAAATGTCGAATCGTTTGCTACCTGAAATATGCCGTTCAGCATGGCATATCCAAGCCATGAGTGCATTCTGTCCTGATATTTGCGTTTAAGTATTACGGTTTCCCTCTTCTTTATATCGGGTTTCAGTGTGGTAATAGTTCCATCTTTATGCAGTAGTACGGGATAGGCTGCCGGCATAACCTGCTCCTGATAGTAGTATGATGGCAAACAAACAATATCCCTGTTCAAATTTGAGAATAAAGCAGTTTTTTTGTCAATTCCTGTCCAGGCTATCGGTATCCAATTCTGGTTGTCGAATACCGACAAATATGCAAATTTGTTTTGAACCGGCGGAGTTGAAAGTAGTTTTATGGGTACGTCCGTTGTCTGATAATAATCTTTTGTTACATCCCTTATACAGGGTGACTGGAGCGTATTTGGAATCTCCTCTTTACCACATTGTAGTGCCAGGCTGGCGGGTTGTTTAGCAAAGGTCTCGCGGTATATTTTAGCCGCGGTTCGGTCAACTCCCTCTACGTGCTTACCCAAATCTACCCAATCGCCTATTCCAAAGGAAAGAGGTTTATTATCCGGGGTTATCAGTGCATTCCACTCGTGGCTGAAACTCCGGTTAGCCCACTGGGGGGTAATGTCTAGTGCCACCGGCACTCCTAATCTACGGGCAGCAAGGGCTGCCTGTAAACTAAATTCCCTGCATGACCCCAATCTCATAACGGCAAGGAGCTGGGCATTGTAATCAGCTTCACCACGGGCAGGAACTACAGCAGAGTTAGGAAATGACTTAATGCCATTACAAATAGTTTTGGCCGAAAGTGTATCTTTCTTTTGTTTTATCCGTTCCAATAAGTCGGGAATAAATTGCCTGTCGAAAACCTCCCGCCAGTTGCACAAAGGTTCAGTGCCTACCCGATAGGGAAGTATGTATTCACAGAAATCGGCAAAATTCAGGAATCGGGCATAAGGTGTTTTCCATGCAAAAAAAGCTTGGTCGATATTGTAGATAAGAAATTTTGAATTTACTGCTTGCAAGTCCGAAATATAAGTAATATCCTGAAATGTTTCGGAGTATTTAGCATAGAGATTGTCTACTCCTTTATAAAGGTTATTTGTAACTTTTTCGGTTTTAAACAAGGAGTCCAATGCCAGCTGAAAGTTGTCCCATGCTTTGCTGGAGTACGACTCATGCATGTCCATATTTTCTATCAAAAATATGGCAGCTTTTCTTTTTAGGGAGTCGGTACGATGAGTAGAATAGTGGCGAATTACTTTTTTTAATTCATCCTTATTCTTCCCTGCAAGTTGGAAGTTAGTCTCTAAATATTTTGGATATGACACACAGCCGGCAATCAGAAATAGGAGACTGACGAATAATAAATAGGACAAATGTGATTTTGTGCTTTCCATGGTTAATGTTATTACTTTTAGGTTAAAACATGACAAAGGTATAATTAATAGTTTTTCATCACTCGATCTTTTAGATATTTTATTTGTAATAATAGATATTATTTTTAGATTGTAATATCTTTTGTTCTGATTACAATACCAATAAAAAACAAACAGGTCAACAACTTACCACTACAAAGACAATTGTAATAGACTCAAGCAATTATTTGAAAGTTGGCAGAATAATTTCAACAGAAACCACCGGTATCCCTGGAGTCATTATTCACTGTAATGTTGGTGAAATTTTGTCTCCGGGGTAGATATTCCAGTTGTTTCAAATATTAAAATTGTGTTTGCAACAAATAAGGTCGCTATTTGATACAAAACAGCACTGTTATCAAATGAAAATTAGGATAACTTTGTTCCTGCGTTTATTAAGCATAGAAAAGAGGCTCAAGAAGATCTACGTAGAATCAAACTTATATGTAGTTCGAAGTTAAGAACCATTCTGTTTCGTGATTTGATTTATGTTTTTTTATTCAACCATCATTTAAGCAATTTCATAATCGAGAACTCTATTAATCAAAGCACACAATGTATTTTATTAGTTTTAGGTATTAGTTAATAGTTGTGTGTGAGGCTGATTGTTCTGCTCAAATCAGCGCAATCAGCCTCATTAATTCACATTAAATACTCTCTGTCTTTTATGTCTCAGTGATGAGTAAGTAAGCAATAACATTTAATGATCCATTTCCCCAATAGCAAAATACAGATAAACAGTCTTGTAACTCATAACTATTTACTTGTAACTACCTATATTACAAGAAATAAAATGAAAACATTGAAAAAAATATTGATACGATTATTTTATATTGCTATTTTCTTTTTATCTATCAGTATCAGAGCTGAAAAAAAAGACACTTCAAAAACAGATAATCAACTTAAAAATAGCTCAATAACAACACAATCAGGCATATCTAACAGCATTCCGAATGATTTTACGGGTATGACTAGCTCTGCAAAAAAGCTGATTAGCAAAATAGCGTTGGGTTGGAATCTGGGCAACACGCTCGAGGTACCCGGCAATGAGACTGGCTGGGGCAATGCACTAACTAAACAGACACTTATTGACTCTGTAAAAGCCGCGGGATTTAATGCTGTCCGTTTGCCATGTGCATGGAATAGTCACTTATCAGATACTGCACACTATGTAATCAATCCTACCTGGTTGGCACGCATAAAACAAGTAATTGATTATTGTTATAAAAACGATATGTATGTAGTTCTTAATATCCACTGGGACGGTGGATGGCTCGAAAATAATTGTACCAAAGCCAAACAGGAAGTTAATAACCGCAAGCAGCGAATCTTGTGGAATCAAATAGCAGTGTATTTCCGCAATTATGACGAGCATTTGCTTTTTGCAGGATCCAACGAGCCGAATGTGGACAATGAGACTGAAATGTCAGTCTTGCTTTCTTACGAACAGACGTTCATCGATGCAGTCCGTGCAACCGGTGGTCGCAATTATTATCGTACCCTAATTGTTCAGGGACCGTCAACCGACATTGATAAGACCGCTAAATATATGACAAACATGCCGGTAGATGTCACCATCAACCGTTTGGCATTAGAAGTACATTACTATTCTCCATTCCAGTTTTGCTTATTGGACAAAGATGCAAATTGGGGAAAAATGGCCTATTTCTGGGGAGCAAAGTACCACCAGCCGGTAGTCAATGGCGTTGATCGGAATTCGACCTTTGGTGAGGAAGCTTATGTCAATGAAAGGTTTGCCAAAATTAAAACACTGTTTGTAGATAAAGGTTATCCGGTTATCATGGGAGAATTTGGTGTGACGCGTCGCTTGTCGCTAACAGGAAGTGATCTGGTTAACCATTTGGCATCACGTGCTTATTATCTGCAATACGTAGTTCAGCAAGCTAAAAATTATGGTTTGGCTCCTTTCTACTGGGATGCAGGTCATACGGGTGATAATGGTACCGGACTTTTCAACAGAAATACAGGAGCTATTGAAGACAAACAAGCTATAAACGCATTGGTGGATGGTGCAAAAAAAGGAGTATATCCATATTGATTAGAATAATAGCTTGTGCTACTTAAATTTTTCTTGAACTACTTGAATGGCATAAAGTGATTGCTTATATAACGCACGTTGGAATAAAGAATGAAAAATACAATAGTAACAACTTTAAAATCAATCTTCACATTAAGTGATGGCTCTGGTGGAAAATAATTAAATTTGCCAGTGGTTGTATCAAAAGCACGCAAACAACACAAATTTTCGCAACTGAGATTTGTAAAGTAGAATATTATTTGTTGAATTTCAATTCAATAAAGTTGCGTTAATTTGCGCATCTTGCGTTATTTGCGTTCAAAAAAGACATTCGATACAGCCTCTCCTTTGAGTTTACAAATAAATAAAATTATATAATCTCGTAAAATAAAATTAAGAATGAAATTAAATCGTTATCTTTTAACAGCCATTGCTTTGTTTGCAATTACTTCTGTTTTTGCTCTGAGTAAGAAATACAAAAAAACAGAGATACCTCAACGGATAATCAATGTTGACTACAGTGCAGAAAAAGGCGCTATGAATACCATGTTCAAGCAATGTGTAGGAGCCGGTAGAGCTAATGAAGGGCTTCGAGCCGATTGGCAGCAACAATTGGCATTCGTAAAAAAAGAGTGCGATTTTAAATACATTCGTATGCATGGTCTTTTGACTGATGATATGGCTGTATATTCAGAAGATAGAAAAGGTAATCCGCAATATAATTACATGTACATTGATGCTTTATACGATTATCTGTTAAGTATCGGAGTCAAACCATTTGTAGAATTGGGATTTATGCCTGCAGCATTGGCTAGTGGTCATCAAACTATCTTTTGGTGGAGAGGAAATGTTACTCCGCCCAAGGATTACAATAAATGGGAAAATTTTATCAGCAATCTTACACAACATTTCACCGAACGTTATGGCGTAGATGAAGTAAAAACCTGGTATTTTGAAGTATGGAACGAACCAAATCTTTCGCCCGGATTC
>Ga0302204_1000249_pt1 | contig 18681 bp, 8 predicted proteins | sample II_Fen_E1_2_FD_194578 | JGI IMG/M metagenome (GOLD analysis project Ga0302204, IMG submission 194578) | Peat permafrost microbial communities from Stordalen Mire near Abisko, Sweden - II_Fen_E1_1 | ecosystem: Environmental > Terrestrial > Soil > Wetlands > Permafrost | place: Sweden: Abisko...
GTATCTTTAGCCGAATTGGTCAAAACCAGCGTTGCACTTTCATTATTGAGCGAACTCCACTTGGTACTGATAATATTGCTCTCTTCCGGACTCTGATAATAATTACGAACTGAATCGGCATCAGTACATAAAGCCAAATAAGCATGCGGCAACATCAACGTTTTGGGAGGAATCTTATTACCAGTGTTCAGGGTACCATCCTTTTTTCGGGTTGTAAATATCAAGTCTGACACGTTCAGTAACTTTTCAGAGTTGTTATAAATTTCCAGATATTCAGTTGAATTATCCGGATTGTCAAATAGAATTTCATTGAATAACAAGTCACCGACTAATATTGGTTCTATGATTCCAAAAGTACTATCGCTTTGTTGTATTGAATTTCCGGCTAAATCTATCAATCCGGATGTTTGTAAAGTATAAATAACTCCCCGTTCAAAATAAGAAGGGAACACTAACTCAATAGATTTTTTATCATCCGAAACAGTTTGCGAAGCAGGACTGTCTATTCCCTGACTAACGTTAAACGCAACATTACCAAAATCCATCGCTTCCGAAAAACTCAGTTTCAGCTTATTCGGTTGTTCAATACTCAGACTTGTCCAGACTGGTGCTTCCTTGTCTTCATAAAAAGAATTCTCAAATCCCGGAGTCCCGTAATTTGTACTTGATGAAAGACACGAATGCCACGAAGCCTGATTTTGGGTTGGCAGATCGGGACTGGTTCTTTCCAGCGATATGCCTTTAGCATCTTTTACCCAACTGCTGTGCCAACTGGTATTGTAAGTTAATTCATCGTAAACCGTATCTTTAGCTGCATTGGTCAACACAAGCGTAGAACCCGTATTATTCAATGCTGACCAGCTGGTCGTAGTCAAAATTGCACTTCCGGTTGGACTGTGATGATAATTCCGTACTGAATCGGCTTTTGCACAAATTGCAAGATAACTCTTAGCCGGCATCAGGGAATTTGAAGGTATCTTCACTCCCGTATTCAATGTTCCGTCTGTTTTCCTTGTGGTGAGAATCATGTTCGAAACATCCAACAGTTTCCCTGACTTATTATAAATTTCGATATACTCCAACGAGTTCGCCGGGTTCTCAAACATCACCTCGTTTAAAATCAAATCACCGACTGCCTTCGCTTCAATAATGCCGATGATACTATCGGTTTTCACCAACACATTTCCAGCCAAATCCTTCAATCCACTTGTGGTTAGTTTATAAAGTTTGCCCTTTTCAAAGTCAATTCCAAAATTCAGAACTACAGACTTTTTATCATCCGAAACAGTCTGCGAAGTGGGATTACCCATTTCCTGATTCACGCTAAACGCAGCAGAACCAAAATCCATTGCTTCCGAAAAACTCAGTTTCAGCTTATTCGGTTGTTCAATACTTAGCCCAGTCCACACAGGTGCTTCCTTATCTTCATAAAAAGAATTTTCAAAACCGGGAGTCCCGTAATTTGTTTTAGATGAAAGACATGAATGCCACGAAGCCTGACTTTGAGTTGGCAAATCAGGACTGGTTCTTTCTAGCGATATGCCTTTAGCATCTTTTACCCAGCTGCTGTGCCAACTGGTATTGTAAGTCAGTTCGTCGTAAATTGTATCTTTAGCTGCATTGGTCAGAACAAGCGTAGCTCCCGTATTATTCAATGCCGACCAACTACTTGTTGTCAAGATCGTGCTTCCGGTTGGACTGCGATGATAATTCCGTACCGAATCAGCCTTTGCACAAACAGCAAGATAACTATGCGCTGACATCAAGGTATTGGTTGGAACTTTCACTCCGGTATTCAGTGTTCCGTCTGTTTTCCTTGTGGTAAGAATCATATTCGAAACATCGAGCAGTTTACCGGATTTATTATAAATCTCGATATACTCCAACGAATTCGCCGGATTCTCAAACATCACCTCATTTAAAATCAAATCACCAACTTCCTTCGCTTCAATAATCCCAATAATACTATCGGTTTTCACCAACGCATTGCCCGCTAAATCTTTTAATCCTGATGTAGTTAGTTTATACGGTTTGCCTTTTTCAAAGTCAGCTCCAAAATTCAGAATAACAGACTTTTTATCATCCGAAACGGTTTGCGAAGTCGGACTCCCCATTCCCTGAGTAACGTTAAACGCAGCAGAACCAAAATCCATCGCTTCCGAAAAACTCAGTTTCAACTTATTCGGTTGTTCAATACTCAGACTTGTCCAGACTGGTGCTTCCGTGTCTTCATAAAAAGAATTTTCAAATCCCGGAGTCCCGTAATTAGTAGCAGTCGAAAGACACGAATGCCACGAAGCCTGACTTTGAGTTGGCAGATCAGGACTGGTTCTTTCCAGTGATATGCCTTTAGCATCTTTTACCCAACTGTTGTGCCAACCGGCATTGTAAGTCAACTCATCGTAAATGGTATCTTTAGCCGCATTGGCCAATACAAGCGTAGCTCCCGTATTATTCAATGCCGACCAAGTATTCGTGGTTAAAATAGTACTTCCGGTTGGACAATGATGGTAATTCCGTACCGAATCAGCTTTTGCACAAACGGCAAGATAACTATGAGCAGACATCAGGGTATTCGATGGTACTTTTACTCCTGTATTCAGCGTTCCGTCTGTTTTTCGGGTTGTGAGAATCAGATTCGAAACATCGAGCAGTTTACCGGATTTATTATAAATCTCAATATACTCCAACGAATTCGCCGGATTCTCAAACATCACCTCATTTAAAATCAAATCACCGACTGCCTTTGCTTCAATAATCCCAATAATACTATCGGTTTTTATCAACGCATTTCCAGCTAAATCCTTTAAACCTGTTGTGTGTAGAGAGTATGTTTTCCCTTTTTCAAATCCTGATGCAAAGGCTAACTCAATTGAAGTCTTATCATCCGAGACAGTTTGCGAAGCAGGATTGCCCATTCCCTGATTCACGCTAAACGCAGCAGAACTAAAATCTATCGCTTCCGAAAAACTCAGCTTCAGCTTATTCGGTTGTTCAATGCTTAAGCCTGTCCAGACTGGCGCTTCTTTATCTTCATAAAAAGAATTTTCAAAACCAGGGGTTCCGTAATTTGTACTGGAGGAAAGGCAGGAATGCCACGAAGTCTGACTTTGGGTTGGCAAGTCAGGACTGGTTCTTTCTAATGATATTCCTTTAGCATCTTTTACCCAACTGTTATGCCAACTCGCATTGTAAGTCAGTTCATCGTAAATGGTATCTTTAGCCGCATTGGCCAATATAAGCGTAGCACCGGTATTATTCAATGCCGACCAACTACTCGTAGTCAGGATTCTGCTTCCGGTTGGACTCTGATGGTAATTACGTACAGAATCAGCTTTTGCGCAAACAACAAGATAGCCATGAGCCGACATCAGGGTATTGGATGGTATCTTAACTCCCGTATTCAGTGTTCCGTCTGTTTTTCGGGTAGTAAGAATCATATTCGAAACATCCAGCAGTTTACCTGACTTGTTATAAATCTCAATATACTCCAGCGAGTTCGCCGGATTCTCAAACATCACTTCATTTAAAATCAAATCACCGACTGACTTTGATTCAATGATCCCGATGATACTGTCTGTTTTTACCAACACATTTCCGGCCAAATCTTTTAATCCGCTTGTCGTTAGTTTATACGGTTTGCCTTTTTCAAAGTCAACTCCAAAATTCAGAATAACAGACATTTTATTATCTGAAACTGCTTGCGAAGTAGGACTGCCCATTCCCTGATTAACGTTAAACGCAGCAGAACCAAAATCCATCGCTTCCGAAAAACTCAGTTTCAGCTTATTCGGTTGTTCAATACTTAAGCTTGCCCAGACGGGAGCCTCCTTGTCTTCATAAAAAGAGTTTTCAAATCCCGGAGTCCCATAATTGGTAGCAGTCGCAAGGCACGAATGCCACGAAGCCTGACTTTGAGTTGGCAGATCAGGACTGGTTCTTTCCAGCGATATTCCTTTTGCATCTTTTACCCAACTGTTGTGCCAACTGGCACTGTAAGTCAACTCATCGTAAATGGTATCTTTAGCCGCATTCGCCAATACAAGCGTAGCTCCCGTATTATTCAATGCCGACCAGCTACTCGTAGTCAAGATAGTGCTTCGGGTTGGACTGTGATGATAATTTCGTATCGAATCGGCTTTTGCGCAGACAGCAAGATAACTGTGCGCAGACATCAGGGTGTTGGATGGTATCTTTACTCCCGTATTCAATGTTCCGTCTGTTTTCCTTGTGGTGAAAATCATATTCGAAACATCCAGCAGTTTCCCGGATTTATTATAAATCTCGATATACTCCAGTGAGTTCGCCGGATTCTCAAACATCACTTCATTTAAAATCAAATCACCAACGGCTTTCGCTTCAATGATGCCAATAATACTATCGGTTTTCAACAACACATTGCCCGCTAAATCCTTCAATCCGCTTGTGGTTAGTTTATAAAGTTTGCCCTTTTCAAAATCAGATCCAAAATTCAGAACTACAGACTTTTTATCATCTGAAACAGTTTGCGAAGTAGGACTGCCTATTTCCTGATTAACGCTAAATGCAGCTGAACTAAAATCCATTGCTTCCGAAAAACTTAGTTTCAGCTTATTCGGTTGTTCAATACTCAAACCTGTCCACACAGGCGCTTCCTTATCTTGTGCCTTTGTTCCGCTAACCACAATATCATCAAAGTAATAATCAAATTTGTTACTTGCCGTATTCACAAACATCAATCCAAAATAAGAACTCCTCGTTACTACATTATTTTGTGTTGTTCCTTCCAGTACATAGTCCGATTCCGAAGCCAGTTTGCTATACAGCGCAAAATTCCCATCAGCATCACGTGTCACTTTAACTTTCAATTCCACGGGATTTACATCGATCCGTTTATCTGTACCATCAATTATTTTGGTACTTTTGGTTCCTTCTTGTACATAGAGTGAAACTTCATCAGCTGTCCCACCTATCTGCACATAATATCCTTTACAACCGGAGCTGACATCAACTCTGTCCGAAATAAGATAAATACAAGCATAGTTGGAACCCGAAGTAGAACAATCAATTTTTACCCAGCATTCCCAACTGGCATCATCAATGGCTTCCGAGGGTGTAAAAAGGTAGGAGGTGGAAGCTCCGGCAGCGTTAGATTGTAGCTGAAGAGAGCTATTCACTTTGAAATTGGATGTGGTGCCGCTCCAAATCGGGTTATTTATAAAGTTTCCATCCAAAAAACTTTCATTCACCTGACCAAAACAAAAAATCGGCACAAAAAACACGAAAAAGAGGCTTAAATTCTTCATAGTGCGTGATAATTCTATTAAAATGAATTACTTTTGCGAAATTATTTTTTCTGAAAGAGAAATGCCAAAGGCATGAATTTATTTGATACTACTATTGAAAATTCTCTCGTTGAGTGCCGAAAAGCATGAAATGAGCCTCTTGTCGATTTAAGGTTAAGGTGTTTTTAGCTAATAGCTATATTTAATCATTTCATCCTTATCTGTTTAAAAAATAAAAATGCAAATATATAAATTATTTTAGAAAACAATATAAATCCTCAAAAAAATAACGATTTATTGAGGTTCTCTATATTACAATCAATATTATCTGGTAAACTGATATATCAAGTTTCAGTAAGAGATTTCTCACTTCGTTCGAAATGACAATCAGTATTTTATGTTTTGGGTTGGGATAGGTTGGCGGCTTCGTCGCCAACCTATCCCAACCCTTACAGAAAGGATATAATAATCTGTCATTCTGAACAAAGTGAAGAATCTACTGTTTTTTATCGGACAACACCATATTACAATTTTCAATATAAATTAAAAAACAATGAGAGTAGCAATTGTAGGCGCAAGTGGCGCCGTTGGGCAAGAATTCTTGCGTGTGCTCGCTGAGCGCAATTTCCCATTGACAGTGCTGGGCCTTTTTGGTTCGTCGCGCAGTGCGGGTAGTGTTTATGAGTTCAAAGGTGAAAAAATCACCGTCAAAGAACTTAAACACGGCGACGACTTTAAACACTTTGATTTAGTATTTACATCTGCCGGAGCAGGTATTTCAAAAGAATATGCCGAAGATATTACCAAATTCGGAGCCGTAATGATCGATAACTCATCAGCTTTCCGCATGGATACCGATATTCCGTTGGTAGTACCCGAAGTAAATGCCGATGATGCCAAAGCCCGTCCACGTGGTATTATTGCTAATCCAAACTGTACCACCATTCAAATGGTAGTAGCATTGCAGGCATTGGAAAACCTTTCGCACATCAAACGCGTACACGTATCCACGTATCAGGCCGCTTCGGGTGCAGGTGCAGCTGCTATGGACGAACTTGAATTGCAATATAAACAAGTTATTGCCGGCGAACCTGTTACTGTCAATAAATTTGCTTATCAGTTGGCTTATAACGTGATTCCGCAAGTGGATGTATTTACCGATAACGGATACACCAAGGAAGAAATGAAAATGTACAACGAAACCCGCAAAATTATGCACTCCGACGTGGAAGTAAGTGCCATGTGTGTGCGTGTCCCGGCTTTGCGTGCTCACTCCGAAAGTGTATGGTTGGAAACCGAAAGACCCATCAGTGTCGAAGAAGCACGTGCTGCATTCGAAACAGCTCCTGGAATCGTGATGATCGACAATCCGGCCGAAAAGAAATACCCGATGCCCTTGTTCCTGTCGGGTAAAGATCCCGTTCACGTAGGACGTCTGCGCAAAGATATTTCGAACCCCAACGGACTTACATTCTGGTGTGTTAGCGACCAAATCAAAAAAGGTGCCGCCCTCAATGCCGTTCAGATAGCCGAATATCTTATCGCCGAAGGTGATATCAAATAAGAAAGATTCCGTCGGAATTTCTATATAAAAAAGCCCTGTTTCGAAATTTCGAAACAGGGCTTTTAAGTTCATTACCTTCAAGATTAAAACACGGCAGCCAGCGATAAAACCCCGCGGCCAAAAAAGAACAATTTTATATCGTAGCCGTTACCTTTTCCGTCATAATCATAAAATGACGCGCAAAGTTCTCATCCTTCATGTGTTCAATAAGTTCCTTTTGCCATTTAGCTGCTTCGTCCGACAGGGCCACCAGTTTTTTATTGTTATCCAGATGATCCGGATCCTTTTTCTGAAACTTTGCCATCCCGTGAAACTCATCCAGCCATTTTTCGTACATGGTCATAAACTTACTTTGTTCGGGAGTCAGTTTGTATTTATCTTTGTTATCGGTAATCAGTTCCGTAACCTCAGCCAGACCTGTAGCCGTAATAGCCGTGGCACCCGCTATCAGACCCAGCTTTTTCAAAAAATCCCGACGATTCGATTCGTATGCATCCATAAATATATTCTGTTTAAAAATGATTCAATGTATCTGAGTTTATCTCAAATAAAATATTATTAAATTAAAAATCAAATAAATAAGAGTTACCACTAAGACACTGAGTCCACAAAGAATCACTAAAAGAGACAGTCTCAAAAGTGTTTTTAGAACGCAAATTCTAATTTTTCAAAGACGATACTATTTCACATCCCCGCCATTTATCCCGATCATATCGGGAGGGGTTTGGGGCGGAAAATACATTTTAGTGAACTCTGTAACCTGTAACTATCCCCTTATAACCCGTACCTTGTAACTCGTATCTCGTAACTATTATCTTGTAACTCGTAACTATTACCTTGTAACTGTTTTAACTTCCAGTCCCTCAATATCCGTAATAAATCCCTGAATTTTTGCCTGCCCGTATTCCGTCGCTTCCATTTCTGTAAATTTCTTCAGCAGCTCTTCCTGTTCGGCAGCACTCAGCACCTTGTCCGCCATCCGGAAAAGCACATTGTTTTCTTTTCCTATATGAGCCCGAAGCAAATCGATATAGCCCTGCATACTCCGGTATATATCAGGCAATACTGTATCATCACCTTCCCGATACCTGTCCAGATCACTCACCATTGCTTTCACAAAATTCCGCCCTTCGGCATGTTCCTGCAGCATCACCCCTACCGGACCTTCCTGCTCCGAAAAACCTTTTTTCACCAACAACGGAAAAAGCAGATTTTCCTCCTTGGCATGATGAAACCCGTCGGCATATTGTTGAATCAATTTCACCACCAGTTCCATATCCGACAAATCGGTAGCAAGCCCCACAACCATTTTTTCCATTACATCCGTCAGTCTCAGAACATACACATGGTCATTTTCCAAATTTTCAGTACAAGTATTCATTATCTCAGATTTTATCCCAATTGGTTTATATCAGTTGTGATTATAACTTCAAAATCCCCGTTTTGTTCACTACCCAATCAATATTCCAGCCAATCGATGCAGATAAAAAACAGCCGAAAACTGAAAACCCGCATTCCTCAAAACCTCCGAAACACCTTCCTTGGAATACAAACGGGAGATTGGCTTTTCATTAGCGCCCAAAATAAGCCGTTTTTCAGACCCATTTTCACCCGAACCTATCATAGCCTGTTTTCTCCAAACAAACAGCAGAGAGCCGCCCGCCCGGGGTTTTCTTACTCTCGTTCTCTCTCGAAGAGAGAGAAAATTTTTTTTGAATTTTGGGGATATAGCCCTTTTTCGGACAAGATTTCAGGGAAAACAGGAGAGTAAATGGAAATGCAAACTTTGTTTCAGAAAACTATTTATTTAAAAGCACTATAAAACAGATCGCTGACTAAATAACACTTTTGAGATAAATATTCTAAAATCACTTTAAACGAATTCAAAAAAAAAACAGCAATCTTTTATGTGAAACAAAATAGAAAGCTGTTTTGAAAAAAATCTATATCTTCTCGAAATATTCATCAAAGAGTTTTAGCATAGTTTTATGCAGGTATTAATAAATTCTCATTTATCGAATCTAACAATGCTCCATATACTTTCAATGCTTTTCTTATTTCACTACAATATTCATCATTAAGCTCAATTTCAGTAGATTTATATACAAAAATCTTTTTCCCGTTTTTAATAATTGGAATTCCATGGGCAAGAATATTTCTAGGCTTTGATATACGTTCCTTATATGAATTTTTAAATCCATCTTGTTTATGAATTGAGAAAGAATCTGGTAAAATTGAATCAACTATAAATTGAGTCGCATATATCTTTCTTTCTGTATCAAACAACATACTCTCTTTTAACAGTTTAGTTGTATCTTTTCTAGTAGAATACTTTTCGCATTTATCTTTTTTTTCTAACGAGAACTTTGTTGCTTCTTCAAAAAGGTGCTCTGTCAAAGCCTCCTTAAAATCAAGTCTATTTTCTAGAACAGTTTCGACAATCTGATGCATTTTTTTATCAAGATCACTTGTTTCTGCCAAAATAAGCCCCCGCATATTATTTATATCTTGGACTTTCTTGATAGTTGTATGAATAATTTTTTCCACTTTCTTTACAAATGAATTACCATCTCTACTTGAAAAATACACACCCTCTAGTTCTAAATCTTTTACTCTCTCCAATACTTTACTTACTCCTTCTGAAGAATAAAAGATAATATTCGTAAACACTTCAAAACCACGAATTTTCTCAATGAGTTTGTCACCTGTTGGAGATTTCTCCAAATTAAGATCCATAAGAATTATATCATACTCCGAAAAATTAATGTTTTCAATATCATCTCCATTTTTCTTGAGAAGCGGCAAAGTCATTATAAACCCTAATTCATCCTCAATTATTTCTTTTATGTTGTCAATAATTGATTCGTACCAATCTTGATCATCTTCAAACCAAAGAATATTGTAATTTAGATTCATTTTTTCAATTGGATATTTAATTCAAAACCTTTTTTATTTTGAGAATTCACCGAAATTAATCCTTTCAATTCTTTTAAAACTGTGTTTGCAACATTATATAAACCTAATCCTGAACCTGACGTTGTTGTAACTCCTTTTTCGAATACAGAATTAGCCTCTAGCTTATTGGACAATCCTTTCCCATCATCACGAATATTTATACCCAATGTATTAATGTTAATATTGAACACGTCTATAAAAATATTATTTGCGTTAGCTTTAATGGAATTGTCAACAATGTTGTCGAACATAAGACTTACCTCTAGTGGCTTAAATGGAATCACAAAATCAGAATCACTTTTATTCTTAAAATGAACTTTTATGTCCGGATAAAACTCCCGTAAAACATTTTCCGAATACTGATCTATAAAAGAAATAAAATCAGTATCACGCAATTCTTGGCCTGAAAGATTGAAATTTGCCTTAGTTGCAAATCTTGATATTGACAAAATTTTATTATTAGCTCGAGATACAGCTTCAATAAATTTCTTTAATTTATCTTCATCAATAGTTTTTTTATCAATCTCTTTTGCAATTTTATTAAGCCAATTATTGACAGTGCTTGAATGAACGCCAATATCATGGTGATATCTAACAATTCTATTTATATCTTGATTTTCTACAGATTGTAAAAATAATACTTGTTTGGCTTTTTGATCTAATTTTTCCTCAATCGCTTTTTTATTAGCTTTAGTGCTTTCATTCTCTTTTTCAGCTTCAATTTTAGCTTCAATAAGCTCTTTCACTTGCTTTTCAGCGGCTTTAGCCTGTTTTACAAGTTCTGGATTTCGAGTTTCTTGGGCAATTCGATTAAAGTTCTTTACTATTTGAGAAACGCTTTTTTCTTGTTTTGCTTCATATATTTTTAAAAAATCTACATCATAACCGATATCAATAACCTCTTTTGCTTTTGTTAGCGTAGATATGATTTCTAATATTTCCGCTCTCACGTCTTCTGGGTTTAAACTTGGACTTATTTCTCCTGTATCTTTATCCTTTCTTTCATCTCCCCATTTAATAATGTCAACAGTATATTTTTCAAGACGTTTAAGTGCTTTATCATAAAACAGTTCAACAAGTTCATAGTAAGAATCGTTTTTAATAAATCCGCCATCTCTACTTGTTGTTTCTTTTAGATTAGATTGCTCTCCTGAGATCTCAATTCTCCCAATTAAATCTCTAGTACCTAAGAATCGATTATATCCCTGTTGCTTTCTTCTATCGATTAGTAATGTGTCATCACCTTCTTCTCCAAAAGGATAAATACGAAAGCCATTTTTATAAATAAAGACAGATCCATAATCTACAGACCGAATATCCATTTGTTTTTTAAAATTGATCTTCGCTTCAAAATTTAAAACAAATAGATTGATTTTAATGTCTGACAATAAAGGATAATGATTCCGCTCCTTAATCCAATAAATTTCTTTACCTCTATCAGTTAAAGTCGTTTTTACAACTCCACCATTTTCAATTATCTCGACTTTTATTTGAGTTGTTTTTAAACCAAGAGTTTCAAAAATAAAATTTTTAATTTTTCCGTTTAGTTTGTTTCGTTCAATCTTTTCATTTTTATCCTGAACTAACTCATCGAAAGCAATGATTTCTATATCAAAATTTTCAATGTCATTTTCTTGAATTGGGTTAATCAGTTTTTCTAGTGAAAATTTCAACCGTTTTATACGGCTTCTATCCCAAACATCTCTCAAGCCTGTAATTTCAAGAATAGTTCCTTGTTTGAAATCTTTATAACTTATTGAATCTAAAACAGAATGAAACACTTTAACATCGACAAATTCCTTATTTGAATCCTCTTCAAAATCTGTCCAATCGACAACAAGATTTTCTATCTTTGAATTAGGCTCATCTTTCAAAGTGATCATATTCAAGTGATCTCCAAGTCTGTCACAAGAAAACCTCCCGACACCTTTTGCTCCAGCAAAGATTCGTTTCGTTTTAATTTTATCGCGATAATCCTTATCTTCTGTACCATCTTTTTTTGCGGAATAAGCAACAAATAACCATTTGTTTTTTAAATCATCAAAACTCATCCCCCGCCCATCATCCCAAATTATGATTTTTGCCAATTCAGGGTTATATTGATTTTCAAAAACAACTTTTACATGCTTAGCATTAGCATCAAAAGAATTTTTAACTAACTCAAACACAGCAACAAACTCATCAGTAATTAATTCCTTACCTATAAGATTCTTTAATGCTGAACTTATTCTAAACTGCATTTGATTTTCCATAACTATTCTAATATATGTTTTAGAGCTAATCCAGCTAGTTCAGCGAATAAAGGAGGTATTGCATTTCCTATCTGCGTATATCTCGGTACTTCGACTTTTCTCATTTGTCCCCCTGTAGTATATTTTTTTTTTATTTCATACCAATCTGGAAATGTTTGAATACGAGCATACTCCCTCACTGTCAAAATACGAGGTTCAGAATAATGGATATAATCATCGGGATGAGTAGTAAGAGTAGGGGAAACTTGTTTTGAATCCAAAACTGTTATTCCACGTTTTTTGATATTCCAACGTTCACGTTCTTTATTCTCAATTCTTTTTCCTTTTATTGGATAATGCTCAATTAAAGACGAGAATATTTTTATTGTTTCTTGACCATGATGCGCAAAACTATGACTATCTGGAATTACATCAGCTTGAACATAATCTCCACGCATAAGTTTTTGAAAATTAGAGTTTGATTTACCGTAAAATCCAGATTCAAAATTTTTTCTATCTGGCGTCTCCACAGTACCATTTGTACTAAGCAAATCTGAAATAGCATCTCCTATTGTAGTAGTCTCCTTCAATCCTTTTTTCCTCAAATATATAGGTTTCAATTTATCTATAGTTGATTCAAAATCAGATGCTTTACCATTCAACGAACCAACTAAAATAAAACGCTTTCTTCGTTGCGGTACACCATATTTTGAGAAATCAATTATATGAGGTTTTACGCTATAACCTAATTCATTCAGTTTACTAATAACAATTTTTGAATAAGGAATTGCTCCAAACTCACCTTTTTTATTAAAGGCATAAGTAAAGCCCTTTACATTTTCAAAAAGAATCATCTTAGGACGAACCAACTCTATAAAGTTTATATACGAGTAAACTAATTGATTACGCATATCTTCCTCAACTCTTTTTCCCGCCATTGAAAAACCTTGACAAGGTGGTCCACCGGCCACTAAATCAACAGTACCTCTCAATTTTTTCAACTCTTTGGCATTATTCTTTAAAACTTCATTGATGTCATGATTTTCTGCTTTTAACCAATCAGGCCATTCAAAATGTTTCTTATTATCTATCAAATTGAATTTCAAAGTCTCAAAAGCAAAAGGACTTTTTTCAATGGCAAATAATCCTTTCCAACCGGCATTATGCAGACCTAAAGAAAGTCCTCCACATCCGGCAAATAAGTCGATATATTTGTATTGTTTAGCGCTCATAGTAATGAAATTTTTGCAAATATACAAACTACGTTGTTAATTACAATGTTTTTTTAAAGAAATCGTGTTTAGATTAGACTTTTTAGTTACTAAAATGAGGCCTTCTCCCCTCCATAAACTCTCCTTTTTACCACCGCATCCCTTATCAGTTTACCCAATTAAATTGATTTCACAAGTTAAATAACATTAAAGCGTAAAATAACGCATTTATTACCACAATTAGTCTAAATAGCCTGTAACGCATTTTTTAGTCGTTCCGAGCTAATCAAACCACTAAAAACCATAAGGTTGAATGCTTAAATTTCATTAAAACACAAAGAATACCTATTGCAAATAAAAAAAACATTTTCTACTTTTGCTTCGTGTTAATTAACTGCACAACCAACTAGAACATTAGTAGTTGAACGCAGTTTTGACGCAGAACAAACCCGAAAATACTAATTAAAACAATGAAAATTATGATTAAATCAGATGGAACCGGTACTATTCCTAATATTACCAACTTTGACAAACTCGTTTCGCATGCAACTGGACTTGGAACAAGCTACAACCCCGCCAATCCGCTGCTAAAAATTCCAGCACTCAGCAGCCAACTCGCCGTAATGCAAGCATCTCAAAAAGCGCTTGACGACGCCTTCTCGGATCTCACAACAGCACGCAACCAACGAAAAGTCGCTTTTGCACCACTCGGTGCACTGGCCACACGCATCCAAAATGCAGTTATTGCCAGCACAACCAGCGAGCAAACCGACGAATCCGTCAAAAGCCTGGTTCGTAAAATTAAAGGCGAAAGAGCCACTCCACTCAAATCCAAGGAAAAGCTCGCCGCCGAAGGTCAGACACCTGAAGAAACGCACTCCGCCAGCCAACTCGGATACGACGATCAGGTTGATAATTTTCAGAAACTCGTCAGTCTTCTTAAAAAGACACCCGATTATAAACCCAACGAGGCCGATTTAAAAGTAGAAGCATTAGAAGCCTATCAAGCCGAACTGGCGCTTAAGAACAAAGCAGTTATCGATTCCGAAATCCTCGAAAACAATACTCGCAACGAACGCGATGAGCTCATGGACAAACCCACCACTGGGCTTGTAGACGTTGCCTCTGATGTAAAAAACTACATCAAATCCGTCTTCGGAGCCACAAGCGTTCAGTATCGGTCAATATCCGGTTTAAAATTCACCTATAAACGCAGCTAAAACACATCGCTCCCCAGCACACCAAACCACGCCGACACCCGTTAGCGTGGTTTTTTTATTGCCCAATTTTGAACGCTGTTTTTAGAACGCAAAAAACACAAATCCCGCAAATCAACGAAAACTCAATGAAACAAAATTTGAATAATCCCTTCACCAACCCACACAATTAAACCTTACACCTTTCCCCCTACACCATTACACTTTAAACCCTACACCTTACACCCTTACACCCTACTTTCAAACTAAGCACTCACAAAAGCAGAAAAGATTAAAACAATTTCATATATGACACAAATATTAACAAATAAAGCATGCACATTAACATTAAAAGTTAAAACAATTTCAGATATGGCATACATATTTACAAAGTAGGCACGCACATTAACACAAAAGCTTAAAACACTTTCAAACTAAGCACACACATTAACAACACATCACTTCAAACATAGCACTCATCACTTCATAGTTAGCGCGCACAACTTCAAAGTAGCCGCGCATCACTTCATAGTTAGTACGCACCACTTCAAAGTAGGCATACATCACTTCATAGTTAGCATGCACCACTTCAAACACAGCGCTCACCACTTCAGACTAACCACGCACCACTATTTTACAGGCAAAAAATCTTGGCCAACCACCATCCGCTATTACTTTTTGCGCACCAAAACCTCCGGACCTGAAACCCCGACATCCATTTTTCAAACCCGATACTCCAAAACCAACAAGCCCACTCCCCACTTTCTTCGGACACCATAACGCAGAAGTCCTTACAATTTTATAACTTTGCAACCCAAAACATTAGGCATTTACTCCGTGTTATACATGCACTTTTGCAAACAAAAGATAAAATCGCAGAGAAACAGTTAGCCTTTTTCGACAAACAAACCCCCACCGATGAGCCAAAACTCCGGAGGAGTTTAATGTGAATAACCCCGGTAAGAAAAGCGAAACCGGGGGCACCGATGAAATGCTAAGCCAACAACCCCGAAGTGGGTTGAATTATAATAAAAACAACAAGGAAATTTCAACCAAATACAACCTTTCCTTTGCCAATTAATAACAGATAATTTACACCAGATAATTACAAATAATGGATTTTAAATACGATGTAATCGTTATCGGCGCCGGTCATGCCGGAAACGAAGCCGCCTGTGCAGCCGCCAACATGGGCTCAAAAACTCTCCTCATCACGATGGACATGAACAAAATCGGACAGATGAGTTGCAATCCCGCTGTAGGCGGAATCGCCAAAGGACAAATTGTACGCGAAATTGATGCGCTCGGAGGCCAGATGGGAATCGTCACCGACCGTTCCGCCATCCAGTTTCGCATGCTCAATCGCTCCAAAGGACCCGCCATGTGGAGTCCCCGCTCCCAAAGCGACCGCCAACAGTTCATCCAACATTGGATAAAAACCATTACCAATACCCCCAATCTCTTTGTTTGGCAAGATACCGTCAAAGAATTAGTGATCGAAAACGGCGAAGTTACCGGACTAAAATCCGCCCTTGGCATTCATTTTCGTGCAAAATCGGTAGTCCTCACCGCAGGTACTTTCCTTGGCGGACTCATGCATTTCGGCAAAAACCAACTTGTCGGAGGCCGGATTTCCGAGCCGGCATCCTTCGGAATTACCGAACAACTCAAATCCATCGGCTTTTCTACCGACAGAATGAAGACCGGAACCCCCTGCCGAATCGATGGTCGGAGCATCGATTTCTCCAAAATGACCGAACAAAAGGGCGAAACCGACTTCCATAAATTTTCTTTTCTCGAAGAATCCAAACGCGAATTGAAGCAAGAAAGTTGCTGGATCACCAACACCAATCAAATCACGCACGACGAGCTACGCAAAGGATTGAAAGATTCGCCCCTCTTCAACGGACAAATTCAAAGCATCGGACCACGTTATTGCCCCAGCATCGAGACCAAAATAGTCACTTTTGCCGACAAAATTTCGCACCAATTATTCCTGGAACCCGAAGGAGTCGATTCGCAGGAATACTATTTGAATGGTTTTTCGTCCTCACTCCCACTCCAGGTTCAGATCGCCGCCATACACACCATCCTCGGATTGGAAAATGCACAGCTCTTCCGTCCGGGCTACGCCATCGAGTACGATTTCTTCGACCCAACCCAGCTTAAACATACGCTGGAAACGAAAAGAATCAAGAACCTTTTCTTTGCCGGACAGATAAACGGAACCACAGGATACGAGGAAGCTGGCGGACAAGGTCTCATTGCAGGGATCAATGCACACATCAATTGCGTCGGCGGAAACGAATTTACCCTCGCCCGCAATGAAGCATACATTGGCGTTCTCATCGACGATTTAGTTACCAAAGGGGTCGATGAGCCCTATCGCATGTTCACTTCGCGTGCCGAATATCGTCTCCTTCTTCGTCAGGACGACGCAGACGTGCGCCTTACTTCAAAAGGATTTGACATCGGATTGGCAACAAACAACCGATTCCATCAGCTACAAACCAAGATTGAAAAACAAAACGAGCTCACTTCTTTCATCAAGGACTTCCCGATCAAACCGGCAAATATCAATAATTTTCTCGCATCACGAGATTCCTCCGAGCTGAAGCACGGATGCAAACTGAGCGATTTGGTGCTCCGTCCACAGCTGAGCATCCTCGATCTGGCCGAAGCCATCCCCGCTCTCAAAGAAAAGATCGACGAAATAGGCACCCGCAAAGAAGAAATCGTCGAAGCCACCGAGGTTCTTCTCAAGTACGAAGGCTATATTGAAAGAGAGCGATTGATTGCTGAAAAGCTCCAGAGACTGGAGCATATAAACATTCGTGGACGCATCGATTACAATTCCATTCAGTCCCTTTCCACCGAGGCACGACAGAAGCTGACAAAGATTGATCCCGAAACAATCGGGCAAGCAAGCCGTATTCCGGGCATTTCTCCCAGCGATGTAAACATCTTATTAGTTCTTCTCGGCCGATAATATGGGGACACTTGTTTCACGTGGAACAATCCACGTGAAACAAACAAGAACAAAAACAAAGAAAAGCATCTTGTTCCACGTGGAACAAACAACAGAAAACAGCAGGTATGAAACCAAACAACACATTAAAAGAACAGGTAAATGCGCTCCCGGATAAGCCGGGGGTTTACCAATATTTTAATGCAAGCGATGAAATAATCTATGTAGGCAAAGCCAAAAATTTGAAGAAAAGAGTCTCCTCCTACTTCAACAAAATTCATGAACAAGGCAAAACAAATGTCCTTGTAAAAAATATTGTCTCGCTAAAATACATCGTTGTCGAAACAGAAGAGGATGCACTTTTACTCGAAAATAATCTGATCAAACAATACCAACCTCGCTACAATGTTTTACTCAAAGACGGAAAAACCTACCCGAGTATTTGCATCACCAACGAAACTTTTCCGCGCATTTTCAAAACAAGAAACGTATATAAAAACGGCGGACAATATTTCGGACCTTATAGCTCCAACTATACCATCAACTCCCTGCTCGAAATTATTCACGACCTCTTCCCTATTCGGACTTGCAAACTGCCGCTGACAAAAGACAATATTCAGGCAGGAAAATTTAAAGTCTGTCTCCAATATCATATTCACAAATGCAAAGGTCCGTGCGAAGCCAAAGAATCTGAAGCGGAATATAAATCGAACATCGAACAAATTCGTCAGATTATTCAGGGAGATGCAAACGAAATAAGCAAACTCCTTTACGAACAAATGCAACAATTAGCAGCCGAGTATAAATTCGAAGAAGCACACAACGTAAAGTTAAAATATGACTTGATAGAAAACTACAAATCAAAATCGATTATTGCTAACACCATTGTTGAAAATACCGATGTTTTTGCTTACGATGAAAATGAAAGCTCTGCATATGTTAACATCTTGCGCATATCCAAAGGATGCGTGGTGCAGGGTTACACCATCGAGTACAAAAAACGCCTCGACGAACAAAAAGAAGATTTACTCGCCATGGCTATAGTAGAATTGCGCGAACGATTTAAAAGTAACTCCAAAGAAATTATAGTCCCTTTCAAAATAGAATATCCCATAAAAGGAGTAACCGTTCATATCCCACAACGCGGTGATAGAAAGAAATTACTGGACCTTTCGTTACAGAATGTTAAACAGTTTAAGCTTGATAAACTAAAACAAGCTGAGAAGCTAAATCCCGATCAAAGAAGCATACAGCTGCTAGACAGCATTAAAGAGCGTTTACAGCTCGATAAA
>Ga0302204_1000255_pt1 | contig 18488 bp, 15 predicted proteins | sample II_Fen_E1_2_FD_194578 | JGI IMG/M metagenome (GOLD analysis project Ga0302204, IMG submission 194578) | Peat permafrost microbial communities from Stordalen Mire near Abisko, Sweden - II_Fen_E1_1 | ecosystem: Environmental > Terrestrial > Soil > Wetlands > Permafrost | place: Sweden: Abisko...
GCCTGAATCTCTTCTTCCCGGCTTTGCTTTCGTGCCGCTTTTACCTGCTCCATGACGGAGGACTTCTTCTTCATTTTCATTCTTTAATTAAGTGTTTTTGAGTAACAAATTATACTTGTTTTTGTTGTAAAGATTATATTCGGGTTACGCGATTTCCATATCGCGAATTTATAAACGCGATATGGAAATCGCGTATCCTAAATAAGTAATTCCCAATAAATAACCCTGATAAACAGTCCACAAGAGTTTTATAATTAAATCTGGAACCCGATAATTAATTCAACTGCAAAGATATGGAAAAGAAAGAATTTTATCGTCATGCTTTACCACATTTTCAACAACAGGGTCAGGCCTATTTCGTTACATGGACTCTAAAGGATGCTGTACCACCTAAAGCGTTGGATAATTATAAGTTAAAACTCCAAAATATCCAGTCAACATTACAAATACTAGTGGATAATAAAGCGGATAGTAAACTTATTGATGCTGTCAGAATGGAGTATTATTTGACTCGTAACAAATTTATGAAAGCTTTTGATGACTTGCTTCATTTGCAGAATAAATCCCTTGTTAATTTATCAAAAGACTCAAATAGAGATATTCTAATTCAAACGCTTACTTTCTGGGAAGGCAAAAAGATTGAAAATTATGCTTATTGTGTTATGTCGAACCATGTTCATTGGGTTTTTAAGTTGTTGGAAAAGGACGATAAGGGTCAAACTGTCTATTTACAGGATATATTACAATCGGTGAAGCGCTTTTCTGCTAATAAGATTAATAAAATCGAAGGAATAAGTGGTGCTTTGTGGCAAAAAGAAAGCTATGATACAACAATACGGGATGATAAACATTTGCATTATGCCATTGATTATACACTTAAAAATCCGGTTAGGGCTGGATTGGTTGATAATTGGGTTGATTGGAAAGGGACAAGGCTAATAGAAGATCTATTAGAGTTTTATTTGTAAGTATTTCCCAAATTGAACAAGTAGAATAAGCTTTTAAAGAACGCGATATGGAAATCGCGTATCCCTGATATCTTTTTTATTCTCTAAACAGGTTATTTGGGACTCGCGATTTTTAATCGCGAAATAGTAGAATAAGGTTTTAAAGAACACGATTGAAAATCGTGTGTCCTAATATCTTTTTTATTCTTTAAGCAGGTTATTTTGGGACTTGTGATTTTTAATCGCGAAATAGTAGAATAGGGTTTTAAAGATCGCGATTGAAAATCGTAACTCTTAAGTTACCATCATCACATTATTATATTAACTTATTACCACATTCCTACTTCCATCTTCCTGTTCCTCGATGTCCACATTCACCAGGGTATCGGGTAGGAGGGGGGCCATGTTTTCCGACCATTCAATAAAACATAGGTTACCGCTGTATAAATATTCTTCAGCTCCCAGATCGAGGGCTTCCTGTGTTTTGGTGATGCGGTAGCAATCGAAATGGTAAATGATCCGTCCATCGGCAGCTTCATATTCATTCACGATAGAGAAGGTCGGACTGTTAACAGTTTCCTTTACACCCATCACTTCGCAGATGGCTTTTATAAATGTTGTTTTTCCGGCACCCATTTTTCCGTTAAAGGTAAAAACTGTCCGGTCACCTATTCCGTCTATAAATTGCCGGGCAGTGTCGCGGATGGTATCGAGTGATTTAATTGTTAATAATTGCATGCTTTATAAATTTAGGAGTAAGAGGTAAGTAGTAAGTATCGAAAATATACATTATTTCACAAAACAGTACTTGCCGCTTACTCCTTACCTCTTGCTTCTGTTTTCTGTGCAAAGATAAGCCTTTTTCCGTCCTGTATTTCCTCCTATGGGGTAGATTATTTATTCTATTCGATTCTCAGGCCTTCAAAGCGTCCTTAAAATAGTTGTAAACAATTGATGCTCTGCTACTTCCTGCCACTTCAGTTAGTTCCTTCAAATCAGCGCTTTTAATTCGTTTTATGCTCTTAAAATGGTTTATCAGGTCACTTTTTGTTTTTTCACCAATTCCGGGTATTGTGTCGAGCTCCGAGGCAATCTGATTCTTGCTTCTCTTGTCCCGGTGAAAAGTGATGGCGAAACGGTGAACCTCATCCTGCATCGACGCCAGTAATTTAAAAAGCTGATCGGTTGGTTTCATCCCAATCGCCTTGGGTGGGAATCCGAATAACATTTCCCGCGTGTGATGCTTGCTGTCTTTGGCAAGTCCGGCAATCGGTATCGTCAGTTTGAGTTCATCTTCCACTACCTGTCGGATCACTTCCATTTGTCCGATACCCCCATCAGCAATGATCAGGTCGGGTAGGGGAGTTTCTTCATTGATCATACGGGTATACCTTCTGCGCACCACTTCTTTCATGGAGGCATAATCATCGGGACCAACCACGGTCTTGATGTTATATTTCCGGTAGTCTTTTTTCGAAGGTTTTGCCATTTTAAATACTACACAGGCGGCCACGGCATCAGTGCCCGAGATATTCGAGTTATCGAAGCACTCAATGGTCTTTGGTGATTTCTCCATATGCAGCACTTCCTGGATAGACTTCAACAGTTGCAGACTCCGTTGTTCGGGGTTCAGTTTTTCTGCCTGCTTCATTTTATCAAACTTATACTGCCTTACATTTTGCATGGAAAGGTCAAGTAACTTCTTACGGTCGCCCCGCTGAGGTGTCATTACTGAAACTCCTTTCAATGTAAAATCTATATCAAAGGGTACAATAATTTCCCTTGAGTTACTTTTGAACCGTTCCCGCAATTCTACAATGGCCATGGCGAGTAAGTCCGCTTTGTCTTCATCAATTCTTTTTTTGTATTCAATGGTGTATCCTTGGATAATGGAGCCCTTTGAAATACGCAGGATATTTACGAAGGCAGAACTCTCATCTTCATCGTAGGCAAAGACGTCGGTGTCTTCCACAACAGAATTTGCAATAATTGATTTTGATTTATAATTTTCTATCAGGTCGTATTTCAGTTTTATCTGATGCGCTTCTTCAAATTTATAGTCGGCAGCGAGGTGGTGCATTTGATCCAGCAGCATCTTGCTTATTTCGTTGGCGTCTCCCTGAATGATCTGACGGATTTGTTCTATACGGTCCAGATAGTCCGGTTCCGATTCTTTTCCTTCACAGGGTCCGTTGCATCGGTGGATGTGATATTGTAGGCAAACCTTGAATTTCCCTGCGCGTATGTTTTCGTTGGTCAATGCAAGATGGCAGGTGCGGATAGGGAAGAGGTCATGAATAATTTCCAGCAAGGAGTTCAGGGTATAATTTGAACTGTAAGGTCCAAAATAAGTACCTCCGTTTTTATAGATATTCCGTGTTTTAAAAATGCGGGGAAAGGGTTCGTTGGTAATACAAATACTGGGGTAAGTCTTGCCATCTTTCAGCAAAACATTGTACCGCGGTTGGTATTGTTTGATCAGATTGTTCTCCAATAACAGGGCATCCTCTTCGGTATCGACTACGATATATTTGAGGGAAACAATGTTTTTTACCAGCACATTTGTTTTGCCCTGTTCGTGTATTTTGTTGAAGTAGGAGGTAACCCGTTTCTTTAAATTCTTGGCTTTCCCTACATATATAATTTCTTCGTTGGCATTAAAATACTGGTAAACCCCCGGCTTATCCGGCAGTGCCTGTACCTGTTCTTTTAGTGCTGATTGTGCTTTCATGCTTTAATTTATCGTTGTTCCACGTGGAACAAATTAGTGGGTAGTAGGTAGTATATAGTAGGTAGTATGCTATCGGCACATTGTAGGCTGTTGGATATGAGATGTTTCACGTGGATCATTTTATGTATTTTTTGCTCTGTTTGCATCCGTTTAATTTTATATTGTAGAAAAGCATGGCTGTATTCCTTTCCAAATAACAGTCTGCAACCATTGATATATTCTTTAATAATAACCACATTCAACGTATAATGTTTCACGTGGAACAATTAAAAGCAACTATTGTTTACCTGCCTGAATGCTGTTTTCTGTCGGTTTAATGGGTTTTATTAGCCTTCAATAGGGTAGGGTTGGGTCGTTTTACTCCGCTCTTTTTAATTCAACCTGCAGCCTTTTCCCATGAACTACTTTCTGTTTTTATTCCCTCTTTTCGTCTTTCTTTCTTCTAATTTCTTTCTTCTTTCTACCTACTACATTCTACCTACTACCTACTATTTCCCTTTTCTATCGTCCCAGCATAACCAGCAATATGTTCACATCACTCGGTGAAATGCCCGGTATACGGCTTGCCTGTCCTATGGTTTCCGGCTCAATTTTTGTTAGTTTTTGACGTGCTTCGGTTGATAAGGATAGGATAGAATTATAATCTATCCGTCCGAAAATGTTGATATGTTCCAACCGTAAGAGCTTTTCGGCAATCAGTTTTTCGCGTTCTATGTAGCCTTCGTACTTCATAAGTACTTCCGTTGCCTCTATGATTTCTTCTTTTTTGCTTCCGATTTCATCGATTTTATCATGCAATGCCGGTACTGTTGTTGCCAGATCAAGGATATTTATTTGGGGACGCAGTATCAGATCGCTCAGTTTACATCCGTGTTTAAGCTCGGAAGAATCTTTTGAAGCCAGGAAATCATTTATTTCATTCGGTTTAATCGATGTATTCCGTAGGAATTCGGTAAGGATAGCCTGCTTTTCTTTCTTCGCTTCCAGCTGGTCATGCCTGTTTTTTGTGGCCAGTCCGATCTCATACCCTCGTCCGGTAAGGCGAATGTCCGCATCATCCTGACGCAACAGCAACCGGTATTCAGCCCGGGAGGTAAACATACGGTACGGTTCGTCCACCCCTTTGGTTACCAAATCGTCGATCAATACGCCGATATATGCTTCGTTGCGTCCCAGAGTAAATTCATTTCCTCCGTGGCAATTGATGTGCGCATTGATGCCGGCTATCAATCCCTGACCCCCTGCTTCCTCATATCCGGTCGTTCCGTTCACCTGTCCGGCAAAGAAAAGATTCTTTATTTTCTTCGTTTCGAGCGTATGTTTTAGCTGGGTAGGGTCGAAGAAGTCATATTCTATTGCATACCCCGGACGGAATAGCTGTGCATTTTCCAACCCAACGATTGTATGTATGGCCGCAATCTGAGTCTGGAGTGGGAGTGAAGACGAAAATCCATTCAGATAATACTCCTGTGAATCTACACCTTCAGGTTCAAGGAACAGCTGATGGGAGTTTTTATCGGCAAAAGTAATTATTTTCGTTTCTATACTCGGGCAGTAGCGGGGTCCGATACTTTTAATCTGTCCGTTGTAAAGGGGCGAATCGCTCAGTCCTTCGCGTAATTTATCGTGGGTTGTTTTGTTCGTGTTGGTAATCCAGCAGCTCATTTGCTTTAGTTCTCTTTTTGACTCTTCCAGGAACGAGAACTTATGGAAGTCAATATCTCCCTTTTGTTCGGTCATTTTGCTGAAGTCAATGCTCCTGCCATCTATACGGCAGGGGGTACCTGTCTTCATTCTATCCGTGGTGAAACCGGCATTTTTCAATTGTCCGGTTATGCCAAAGGAAGCAGGTTCTGATATTCGGCCTCCCACAAGCTGTGTTTTGCCAAAATGCATCAACCCTCCCAGGAATGTTCCGGCGGTGAGTACGACACATTTTGCATGAAAGTGAATGCCCAGTGCCGATTTCAATCCGGTTATTACCCCATTCTCTATCACCAGTTCGGTGACGGTATCCTGCCAGATAAACAGATTCTCGGTGTTGGTTACTGTTTTTATCCATTCGTGGATGAATTGCTGCCTGTCACTCTGCGAGCGGGGGCTCCACATGGCGGGTCCTTTTGAGCGGTTCAGCATTCGGAATTGTATAGCACTGCGGTCGGTAACGATCCCCATATGACCACCTAACGCGTCTATTTCGCGTACAATCTGTCCTTTGGCGATCCCTCCCACGGCGGGGTTACAACTCATTTGCCCGATCTTATTCATGTCCATGGTGATAAGCAGGGTCTTCGATCCCATGTTGGCAGCAGCGGTAGCAGCTTCACAGCCGGCATGTCCTGCGCCTATAACGATTATGTCGTATTTAAAATCCATCGTGTTTATTTACTATTTATTCAGTTACTATTTACTGTTTGAATACAGGGATTGTTTTATGCAAACCGTATGTCCTGATTAAAACTCCCCACTCCAAACAATTAATCTGCAAAGTTATAAAATTGTCAGCACTTATAGGGTAGGTTGCAAAAGTTTACCATGGGCCCCTAATGGGGGTGTGAGTTAGTTTGTCTCCTAACGTGTCATTTCAGAATATATAACGAAGTCTTTTACATTCCTTTAGTGGCCTGAGTTTGTTTTTAATTAACATTAATTGTATCTTTTGGCTAAATATATTTAATAATTTGTTATACTTTTGGATGTTTTTTTATTCGCTTTGAAGCTTTTACCTTATTTTAAGAAGATAGTGAATTGTTATTCAATGTTTTGCCCCGGTTCTTCCGTAAGTCCTCTTCATTGTTTGTATGATGGGCAAAACTGTAGTCACCCTGTATCCTTCCACAACCTGTTTCCAACCTCAATTTAGAATCGTATGAGTAAATTCAACTACATTTTAGTCTTGATCCTCTTTTTTGCAATGGGGATAACCTGCTATGGGGCATCGTATGTCAGCATTAGTTCAGGCGTATTGACCAATCCTGCTGTGTGGACACTGCCCTGGTTAGGTGCTCCGGTTCCTCCATCTTCCGGCCAGTCGGTGGTGATTAGTGCCGGAACTACCATCACCGGTACCACCACAAGTTCCTATGTTCTGGATGTATACGGCACATTGATACTGGATGGCGATTACTCCAATACCAATGGTGGACTGACCATTGAAGACGGCGGTACTATGATTGTAAAAGGAAATATGACTACCGGCTCCAGCCTTGTGATAAAAGGTTCCGGTAAACTTATGGTTATCGGTAACTTAAATCAGACAGGTGGTGCCATCACTCTTTCTAATACCGGTATTCTGGTGGTAGGGCAGACTTTTACCGAAGGCTGGCAGACGGTGAATATGTATAATAATGCCTCCATCCTGATTATTCAGAATTATTATGTAAATGGCGGTTTATATGAAAATAGTCAGGGGAACCAACTTACGGTTCTTGGCTCGGTAATCGGTGGTGGATGCTCCGGATGTGTCAATTCCATAGTGGTCACTGACCCTTCCTGGATATTCTGGACTACCGGTCTTCCTAATTTCTGGACCGGTAAAACAGATACCGCCTGGGGCAATACCGCCAACTGGTCGGGGGGTATTGTGCCGGTTACCGGAGCAAATGTGGAGTTTGATGTATCGGCTACCCGTGATCTGGTGCTCGATCATGACCGCCAGGTGGGTAATCTAACCAATAAATCGTCCGTCCGTCTGGTCATTCCTCCGGGTAAATGCCTTACGGTAAATGGGTCCATTACGACGAATAATGATCCGAACCAGGTATATATACAGGCAGGCTCAACGGGTGCGAATGGCTCCTTAATCTTTCATAACCCCATAACTTCACCCGTTCAGGCTTCGGTGGAAATGTACTCGCTGGCTTCGTATGTAAACGGACATTACAGGTGGCAGTTTGTTGGTATCCCTGTACATTCAACGACTACATCACCCGCCTTTGATGGCAGTTATATCCGCCAAATGCACGAAAATGATAGTCCCAGGCACTGGGATCAGCTTGATAATTCTGCCGCATTAACCTCCTTTACCGGCTATGAAATTACCCGGGCTACGCCTAATACCTACGTCTTTCAGGGACAGCTGGAGAACCAGAATTACAGTGCCCGGTTACCCTATACGGCCAGTGCTTCCTATCCGGGCCAAAGCCTGATCGGGAATCCGTATACAGCTGCTATCGAGATAGCTAAGATCGGATTTGGAAGTAAGATGCTTAAAACGGTTTACTTTTACAACACAGGTTCCATGGACGATTGGGTGGCTGCCGGCTCGGGTACTGCCTCCGACTCCCTCGACTCAAAAGGCATACCCGGACAGTATACGGTCGTTCCCCAATGTTGGGCAGGTAAGGCCGGGTTGCAACACCAGATTCCATCCATGCAGGCATTCCTGGTCATGGCACAGGCTGATGATGCCAATGCCACCATCTGGTTGCCTTATGCTAATGCGGGAACTATGGTCCCCGACAGTGTTCCGTTACGGACAAAGAGCCTGGTGCAGACCGATGCTGCCCCGGTGGAAGTGTGGACTAAGATTGATGTCAAAGGGTCACGCTATCATGATAAAATGTGGATATTTAGCGATCCAAACTGTACCCATAGCTTTGATAATGGCTGGGATGGTGAAAAATTCTATGGAGCCGGTGAAGCTCCCCAGATCTTTGCCATGGAGGAAGATGGTGAATATCAGGTCAATTCGGTAGACGACATAAACAATTCGTACCTCGGGTTCTATTCAGGCGAAGATACGAACTACACCCTGACCTTTAACCATAAAAACCTGCAAACGCGGTATTCCGGACTATACCTTACGGATCTGGAGACTCTGAAAACCACTGATATTTCGACCAGCGGATCAACCTATACATTCGAGTCACTTCCCACCGACACGATTGTAAAACGTTTTAAGATAGTGACTAACGCCGGTACCAGCACAGGTACAGCTTCCCCGAATGCCGGCAACTATACGCTGAAGGTGTTCGGTTCGCAAAACACGGTTTATGTGGATAATAAGACCGCCGATGCCGGAACCATCCTGTTGTACGATGTGGCTGGCCGGCTTGTGGTGCAATATCCTTTTGCCGCCGGAACCGTGACCACACTTCCAACCTCCATATCCCGTGGATCTTATGTGGCAAAGGCCATCACTAAAACTGAAAAAACCACGAAACAATTGATTCTGCACTAAGCCGATTTATCGGCAGTCCGTCCTGTTTTTACCTCAAAGGCACCAAAAATCTACCCGGCACAATGGGTTGGCTTTTGGTGCCTTCTTGATTTTCTCACAACCCTGTTTATTTCGTTTGCTTTGTATTTCGGTTAAAATACTCTTGTCCTATCCGGTCTTATAGGATGAAAACCTCCGTTTGCTCCTCATCCCTCCCGGTTTGTTTCGGTTTTTGCAGGTCATCCCTTCGGAGCAGTTCCTGAATGTGTATACAACCCATTCACTGATCAGAGGGATTTCAGTGAGGGTTGCCTGGGGGTTGCCTGGGGGTTGGGAGGGATGGACCCCTCGGAACCCCCAGGCAACCCCCAGGCAAGCCCCAGCCAACCCCCAAGCAACCCCCTCTCAGCAGCGACCGGATAGCGAATAAAGAGCCGATGGTGTTAGGCGGTTCAAAAAGGCCATTTGGAGGGAGCGGAAAAACCGGAAACAAGGGGTTTTTTACTGAAAAAACAACGTTGTCAGTAAAGTATTTAACTAAATAATAGGTTATAAAAAATGAAATGCGTAGCTTTGTGAGTTGAAAATCAGCATTGGAGGCTTTTGTAAATCTTCTTCGGACGGCATGACTCAAAACACCGGCAGGCGAACATTCCCGGAATTTAAACATACACCTTGCCTGATTTAAAAATAGTTAATGCTGAAATCGTAATTCTTCGTATGGTGTTCTATTTGTTTGTTGTGGAGCATTTCTTGCCTTTCTTAACCAGTAAATGATAAAAGAATATATGATCATTATGAAGCATATTGTTGTAGTGGCAGCCGTTATTATTGTGGATCAAAAGATATTGTGCGTGCAGCGCAACAAGAACAAGTACGAGTATATCTCCTATAAATATGAATTCCCGGGCGGCAAGGTAGAGAGGGGCGAAACCCTGGTAGGTGCCCTACTGCGTGAAATACAGGAGGAGCTGAAGCTGGATATCACCATAGAGCGTCCTTACCATACCGTGGAACATACCTACCCCGATTTTAAAATTACCCTGCACTGCTTCGAATGCTCCTGCGAAAACCCACACCTCACCCTGACCGAACATATCGACGCCAAATGGATGCCCGTAGACCTGATTGCCACCCTGGACTGGGCAGAGGCAGATATCCCGGTGGTGGATAAAATTGTGTATGAGGGGGAGTGATGTTTTTGAAGAATGATTTGATTATTTGAATGAAATAAACCGTGTTTAGCTGAGGCTGAGGACGGTTTTTTGTTTTATATAAATTAGTGTTCGAGTCAAAATAATTAACAAAACAGTTTGAATTGTAAAATAGAATATGTAGTTTTGAAGTCTGAAATTAAATACACTTTTTAAATTAATTGTCATACAGATATTATCATGATACAAACTGGACTCTATGAGCAACTAATAAATAAACTGGTTTCATCTAAGTTGAACGAGTTAGATAGGAGTATCTTTTTTATTAAAGAAAGTCCAATCGATAAAAGTGAAGCTTCAAGGGTTTTATCACAGTATTTGATTGAGGTTATCCGGTTGGCATTGAATTTAATAACAGGAGATGATAGTTTAGAAAAACAAATTGAATTATCAAATAATATCATCAAATTACTTAGGGATGAATTAAATGAAGAAGAATTTGAAGCAGATTTGATAGAAACCGAAGCAAAGATTCTTTCGGCTATTATCCATAAAATTGATTCAGGAATAACTGATTTCGAAAAGCATATCAAAGAAATAACTCCCTATACAAGATTATCTCAAAGTGAACTATTCACAGGAAATAATGCTGGAGTTTCACTTGAAAGTGAGATAAAAAAAGAGATACTTTCGTCGGATAAAATTTGTTTTTTAGTATCATTTATTAAATTCTCAGGGATAATAATTTTTAAAAATGAATTAACAGAGTTTACTGAAAGAGGAGGGCTATTAAAGATAATTACTACATCTTACATGGGTGCCACTGATTTAAAAGCAGTTGAATTATTATCTGACTTAAAGAATACCGAGATAAAAGTTTCATACAACACCGATAATGAAAGATTGCATGCCAAGGCTTATTTGTTTTTACGAAAAACAGGTTATCATACAGGTTATATTGGTTCTTCGAATATATCCCGTTCGGCATTGACAAATGGTTTGGAATGGAATATGAAAGTAACAACAAAAGAAGTAGGTCATATTATTGATAAATTTGAGAAGACTTTTGAGACTTATTGGCAGGATAAAGAATTTGAATTATTTGATAAAATTCTACATTCTGATAAGCTAAGAATTGCCTTAAAAAGAGAAAAAATTTATGATAGAAATAATCCTGCCATTTCCTTTGATATAAAGCCGTATCCTTTTCAAGAAGAAATTTTAGAAAAACTTGAAACAGAAAGAAAGGTCCATAATCGCTACCGTAATTTAATTGTGGCAGCTACAGGAACCGGTAAAACTGTTATTTCAGCTTTTGATTTTAAAAAATTCAGGAAAGAAAACCCTACAGCAAAGTTTCTGTATGTTGCCCATCGAAAAGAAATTTTACAACAGGCTCAATTAACTTTTCAAGGAGTATTAAAAGATAACAACTTTGGTGAATTGTGGGTTGATGGAATAGAACCTGAAAGATATGATTGTCTATTTGCTTCGGTGCAAACCCTAAATAACAGAATCGAGACATTAAATTTAACGGAGTTCTATTATGATTTTATCATAATAGATGAAGTTCATCATATTGCTGCAAACAGTTACCGACCAATTCTAAATAAGTTTACACCAAAGATACTGTTAGGTTTAACAGCAACTCCTGAACGGATGGATGGGGAAGATATTTTAAAAGACTTTTCAAATACTGTTGCAGCTGAAATAAGATTACCAGAGGCTTTAAACAGAAAACTACTTTGCCCATTCTTATATTTTGGAATTACTGATAGCATCGATTTATCTAATGTAGAATGGAGAAATGGTAGATACTTACCAAGTGAGTTGACAAAAATATATACTCAAAATGATAGACGTATCGGCGAGATCATTTTAAATCTTGATAAGTATCTGAAAGATAAAAATGATGTTAGAGCATTGTGCTTTTGTGTAACTCAAGAGCATGCACAGTACATGGCTGAGAAGTTTTTCCTTGCAGGTCTTAAAGCAGATTATTTAGTAAGCTCAAGGAATGAATTGAGAGAAGAAATTCGTATAAAGTTTCGAAGTAAGGAAATAAATTACCTTTTTGTTGTCGATATATTTAATGAAGGTGTTGATATTCCAGAAATTGATACTGTGTTATTTCTTCGTCCAACAGAAAGTTTAACGGTTTTCCTTCAACAACTAGGAAGAGGACTAAGATTAGCTGAAGATAAGGAGTGTTTAACTGTCATGGATTTTGTTGGAAATTCAAGACCAGAGTATGATTTTGAAGGGAAGTTTCGTGCTTTAGTAGGAAAAACAAACACCCCTATTCAGAAAGAAATTGAAGATAATTTTCCCCATTTACCTTTGGGTTGCTCAATTATTCTGGAGAAAAAAGCAAAGAAATTTATCTTAAATAATATACAAAAAGCAACCTCGTTTAATATCAATCAGCTACTTATTAAAATTAGAAATTATAAATATCAGACTGAGCTACCACTTACATTGAAGAACTTTTCAACGTTTTATCATATTCCATTAGAATTGATTTACAAAAAAGGAAATTGGAAAAGACTGTGCGTGATAGCAGAACAGATAGAAGATTATCCAATAATAAATGAGAAGGAAGTATTTAGAGCAATAAGTAAGAAATGGCTTGCTTGTAGCTCAATTTCTTATTTTGAATTTATACTATCCTTGGCAAAGAATGATTTTAATATCAACTTTGAGTCTTTCAATGAAGAAGAAAAAACAATGTGTTTAATGCTTCATTATGATGTATGGCAGAATCCCGGTGGATTTAATTCACTTGAGGAGAGTATAAAAGCAATAGGAAAAAACAAAATTTTAAACAAAGAAATTATTGAATTGTTAGATATACTAATTGATAAAATTGATTTTATTGAGAGATATATTGACCTTTCTTTTTCTCAACCTCTTAAGATTCATAGTAGATATACTCGTGAACAGATATTAGTAGCCTTTGGAATCAGTACTTTTAATAAGAAATCTTCAAATAGAGAAGGAACTGCTGAAAATAAAAAACTTAATACAGAGTTGTTATTTATAGACTTAACCAAATCTGAAAAAGATTTTTCTCCTACAACAATGTATGAAGATTATGCGATAAGTGATACTTTGTTTCATTGGCAAACGCAAAATGCAACACGGCCTGATAGGGGTAAGGGACTTTCTTATATTAACCATGAAAATTCAGGTAAAACGATACTTTTATTTGTTAGAGAACGAAACGAAAATGAATATAAAAATACGATGTCCTATGTATTTATAGGAAAAGGAAATTATATTGAACATTATGGTTCAAAACCAATGAGCATTAGCTGGGAATTAAATGAGCCACTACCTCCATATTTTTGGAAAGATTCTGCAAAAATGGCGGTTGGATAATTTATCAATAAGAATTAAATCTAAAAAGAGTTATGAATTCAATAACATTTGAAAATAGAAAATTTGAGATAAAGGAGATTAAAATTAAAGGAATTGGATCTAGAATTATTGCAACAACTGATCTAAATAATATATTAGTTTCAATTGAAGGTGTTTATAAATCAGATGAAGCTAGATTTATTGACGAACAAATCTACTACTTTGTGGAACCTGATAAGTTCAAACTAAAAGGATCTGTATTGAGTAAGTATGTAGAAAAGTATTGTGATTAATCAAACTTCAACATCCTTTTATCGGCCCCGTCGCAAATAACGACGGGGTCGGGGATTGAATGCACTCCTGGAAAGTGAAGTTATCTGACGGAACGTTTCATAAATCAGGTTGGAACAATTTGTAGATCAGATCAACGGAACTTGCACAAAAGAATATCAGAATGACTAAACGGTTTTTTAGTCTTAGCTTGACTAAAACTGCAGATTATTGTATCTTTGCCGGTAATTATATTTAACTCACGATATATTTATGAAACGTATTACAACCAGTATTCTTTCCTTTATAGGATTGACGATGTTGATCACATCGTGTATTTCCGGTAATAATTCTACCACTGATTTTGCCGAATGGAAAACATCGAACGACAGCTATTTCACCAACATGAAGGACAGCACAGGGTATGTGCTGTATAATATCCCGGATAGCAGTGGGGGCTATAGCTATTATTACAAGGTGACCACCCCGGGTGATCAGAGCAGTGTCAGCCCGCTGAGCACGGATCAGGTAACCGTAAATTACCGGGGAAAACTGATCAACGGGTATGTGTTTGACCAGACTTATACAGGGTCAGTGATCTCCACAGGCACTACACCGTCTACCTTTTATCCTAAATCCCTGATACCGGGCTGGACACAGAACCTGATGCAGATGAAGGTAGGCGAGATACGCACCTTTGTCCTGCCGCAAGAACTGGCCTACGGAACAGCAGGTTCGGGGGCCATCTATCCGTACTCCACTACGATATGGGTTGTTCAGTTGGTGAGTGTGGTTCATTGATAGTACTTCCACATTCCGTACGACTGCAATCTGCCGGATAAATACTGCCGGACGAAAACAATTCAATAGTTTTAAACGTTTATAATTCATAGGTTTAAACGGACGAATGCAATTCAGCCCGGGTACACCCCCGGACACTAAAAACCCGGAATTATGAATAGAGATTTGATTAAAAATGCTTTGTTATCCTCCATAAACCTCCTGACCAATGAACTGGAATTTATTGACGATGATGGGCTGCGAAATGTATTTGAACTGACGCTGGCACAACTGGCACTTGCGTTAAAGGAAATAGAGAAAGAATAATGCACTGAGCAACGGCTTCACCCTGGGTGAGGCCGTTGCTCATCTTACCGGGCCTGATCTTACCGGCCCCGTCGTAAATAACGACGGGGTCGGGGGGAGGGTAGTTCGGTATGAAGATTTTATGACAAGTGTGTCACTGATACGTGCTATCTGGAAATAATTACTATATTTGCAACGCTAAAATCACTCTCCACGAAGCATTTTTCGGGATTAACGATATGGGTGGATGTACTTCCTCTGTTTTTCTGCCTATGCTACGTGGGTCTGTGCGTGAAAGGCATGCCTTAAAAAACATCTGCTATAGAAGCCCTGCAATCCTTTTATCTGCTATTGAATTTACTCACTCACAGAAATTTTAAACAAGCAAACCACTGAGTTCACTTTTTCAAGATAGGTTTTATGAATTTACGATTACTTTTTGCATGCTCTCTTTTTCTTTCCCTCACATGGTCGGTATCGGGCGCCATACCGGACGGTTATTATTCTAATCTGGAAGGAAAGACAACGGCTGACCTGAAAACGGCTGCTTTTCTGGATATTAAAACCCACGTGGCCCTGAATTACGATGATCTGTGGACTTATTTTCCACAGACTGATTATCTGCCATCTGATCCTACCGAAATATGGGATATGTATTCGAACAAAATTGTTTTGTTTACTGCTCATAGCTCTATCGATAAAGAGCATTGTGTACCCAACTCCTGGTGGGGTGGTCCAACGGTAGATAATGAATATGCCTATGGTGATTTGATGAACCTGTATCCGGCCAATAATTCCATTAACCGTTCGAAAGGGGATAATCCCCTGAGCGAAGTAGGGGCTACCACCGCTGCGGGGAATAACGGCGTGAGCAAAAGCGGGACTTCCATCACGGTGGGGTATAACGGTAGTGGGTTTGAACCTGCAGATATGTATAAGGGCGATTTTGCCAGAACCTATTTCTACATGGCTACCTGTTACCAGGATTATACTAGCTGGAAAAGCGATGACACCGGACAATTTGAAATTACAGGCGGGGTATATCCTTCGTTTCAACCGTGGGCTATTCCTCTGTTGCTTAAGTGGAGCCGCATGGATCCGGTGAGTGATAAGGAGATTGCACGGAATGAAGTGGTGTACAAACTTCAGCATAACCGAAATCCGTTTATTGATTATCCGCAGTTGGTGGAATATATCTGGGGTAATATGAAAGACAGCGTCTTTAGCTTTAAAGCGAGAACGGTCCCAACAGCTGTTTCAAACCCAGTGACTCATAAACTCTCGATATCCCCTAATCCGGCAAAAGACAGGGTGCAGTTGACTTTTGATGGAAGCGGGAGCACCTATCATTACAGCATTTATTCCATGACAGGTGCGGTGGTGGCATCGGGGAATACGGCTGAACAGTCCCTGAGCGTGTCGGACTTACCAGGCGGTGTTTATTCGTGCGTGATAGAAACAGGCTCTGAAAAGCTGGTGAGCAAGTTGATTGTTTTGTAGAGAATTCATTGTTTTTAGATTTAACAACGGCTTCACTTTATGTGAAGCCGTTGTTATTTGTGTGAAAATGAACAAAATCTGTTTTTTTAAGTTATAAACAAAGGCACTTACTAATTCATAATTCATAATTTACAATTCATAATTGCCGGAACACTGAATTGACAAATAGATCCTTAAATATCTCCGATTATTTAAGAAAGCTAAAGTTCATTCTATTTGTACGAAAAAACGATTCTTATCGTTAAAACGTAAACTTCGTGTAAGCGAAAATAACCTGAATACCAGTAAAAACATCTTCTGACAGAAATGATAAACGGAAAGTGGCTAAATGGTAATTCTTTCTGTTAGTATTTCATTCTAAAATCAAAAATTATGGATACGGCAACTAAAAGTCTTGAAAATGACCATATGTACATCCTTCGGTTGATTGATGTGATGGAACAAATGGTTCTCACAGTCTCTACCGAGATGAAGCATATTGAAATGGTGGTAAACCTGATACAGAATTATGCGGATGGTTTCCATCATGCCAGGGAAGAGAACCTGCTTTTCCCGCTATTGTTAGAAAAGGGATTCTCGAAAGAACAGGGTCCTTTATCGGTGATGCTTCATGATCATGAACAGGGCCGGAAATTCGTAAAGGGAATGGTTGCCGAGATTGACAACATTAAACGTGGGGATGTGTCTGCCATTACCGAATTGTACGAAAACATGCAGGGTTATATTGACCTGTTACGGTTGCATATCGCGAAAGAAAACAGCGTGCTTTTCCACATGGCGGACAACGTACTGACCCCGGAAGAGCAAAAAGCCCTTTTAAGGCGATTTGCGGACTTCGAAGATGCAAATCACAAGAATGGCCATCTAGAACGGTTCATTACGGGAATAGAGGGTTTGGAGGCGATTTATGGGGTGTTATCGTAAAGATTGCAATCGTTGGCTTCGTCATCGTAGGACGTTGTCCTACGTAATTTTAAAAAGCCCTTCGGGCAAAGGATTGACTTTATCCAGCCCGAAGGGCCAACATAAAATAAAATAGCAATAGATAACATCTATTGCAAATATTAATAAAAAAATATCGCAATTTATTCACCATAAAAAAACATTATCCCAGTCGGGTTGTGAGAAAGGAGAAACATTATGCCTCAATCATTTGCTCAGGTGTATCTGCACATTGTGTTCAGTACCAAATACAGGACTCCGATGATACGACCGGAAATTGAAAAGGAGTTATTTGCCTATATGGGTGAAAGCATCAAACAACATAAATGCATGCCTCTCCTGATGAATGGAATGACCGATCATGTGCATGTGCTTTGTTCATTTAGCCGAACGGTATCCATTGCCAAACTGCTGGAGGATATGAAGCGAAACAGCAGCCGGTGGATAAAAAGCAAAGGGACCTGTTATCATAACTTCGACTGGCAGGATGGATATGCTGCTTTTTCAGTAAGTGCTTCTAAAGTGAATGTTGTGAAAAACTATATCGCCAACCAGAAAACACACCATGCTGCTGATAATTATAAAGCAGAATTATTGAGATTGCTGGATGAACATGAGGTGCAGTATGACGAGCGATATATGTGGGATTGACTTTTTCGCAGGGCGTTGCCCTACGTAATTATAAAAAGCCCTTCGGGCAAAGGACTGACTTGATGTAGCCCGAAGGGGTATTATTAAATCATTGACTATCATTGCCTATCGTAGGACGTTGTCCTACGGAATTATAAAAAGCCCTTTGGGCAAAGGATTGTCTTGATACAGCCCGAAGGGCTAATATAAAAAAAGCAATAGATAACATTCATTGCCAATATAGCACAGCCCGAAGGGCTAATATAGAATAACATTGGACAGCGTCCATTGCAAATAGAAGTGGGCAACACGTCCATTGCAAGCAAATAGAACTGGGCAACACATTGCAAATATGACAACACGTCCATTGCAAATAAAAACAACATAAAAATATGAAAACAAACATTGGCTGGATAGGCCTTGGGAGAATGGGAATTCCTATGTGCAAAAGACTTTTGGAAAATGGATATCACGTAACAGTTTATAACCGCACCAGAAGAAAAGAAGAAGCTTTTTCAAATCTCAACATTCCAATTGCCCGATCGCCGGTGGAATTAATCAAACAAACCGATGTCGTGATAGTCATGGTTTCGGATGACAGTGCCATACGGGATATTTTTACCGGAACGAATGGCTTGCTGACTGTTGGAGTGAGTGCCAAGATCATTATCAACATGAGCACAGTATCTCCCGGGATAAGCCTGGAG
>Ga0302204_1000258_pt1 | contig 18367 bp, 15 predicted proteins | sample II_Fen_E1_2_FD_194578 | JGI IMG/M metagenome (GOLD analysis project Ga0302204, IMG submission 194578) | Peat permafrost microbial communities from Stordalen Mire near Abisko, Sweden - II_Fen_E1_1 | ecosystem: Environmental > Terrestrial > Soil > Wetlands > Permafrost | place: Sweden: Abisko...
GTTAGTATAAAAATTGCAGGAAATATGAACACAATAACGATATTCTTTACCAATATACCTGTTTTAGTATCAATTTAATCTCAAAAAAAACAAAATTCAGAAGTATCTCCTCTCCTTTTGTTCATGTAGATTATGTTTCTGGTTTGTTTTCGCTTTTTTTATTCATTCCAGTCTTTTTCGATCAGTTATTTTCCGAAAAACTCTTTATGACTTGTCTGCTCAAAGACTAATTGTTTCATTGACCTTTTTAATCTGAAACTTAACGAACTGGAATATTATCAGTAATACAAATCTTCCTACACGATTTTAAAATTTTCATTCTTAAATTTAGCACATTGATTTAAACTGATTTACATCAATTTATATACCAAAATACAACATTATCATTTAAAAATTACAAATTTCATTTCACAGCTAATTAATATACACCTTAAACAAGCAAACCTCTTACAGTCAACTATAAATGTATTATTGAATTATATTTAATGGCACTAAAAAACCCGCAAATCAATTAGTTTGATCCACGGGTTTTATTTTTCAAATGGCACATCATCACATCACCACATTATCACATCATTTCATTGCCTGTTCAAAATCCTGAATTAAATCTTCCAGGTCTTCCAGTCCCACGGATATGCGGATGGTTTTTTCGGAAACACTCATTTCTTTACGAAGTTCAGGGGTGAAGTTGCCATAAATGGTACTTGCGGGGTGTATAGCGAGTGTTTTATTGTCAAACAGGTTAGTAGCCCTCCTTATCAGGGTAAGTTTATTCATGAAGCTAAAACAAGCTTCCCTTGATGCCAGGTTAAAAGTAAGCATGGCGCCCGGGCGTTCACCAAACTGTGCCAGACTCAATTTATAAAAGGGGTTCGATACTAATCCCGTATAATTAACCGATTCCACCTGGGACTGTCTTTCGAGCCATTGCGCTAACTGCAGGCAGGTAGTGGTTGCCTTCTCATAGCGCAGTGAAAGCGTTTCAAGTCCTAAGGTCTGTTGATAGGCTACCTGGGGAGTCATATAGGCACCCAGGTTCCTGAGAATTTCTTTTCGTAGTTTCGCTGTAAATGCTGCAGGTCCAAATTCTTTGGCCAATGTATGCAATTTAGGAGACGACAACCAGTCAAAGTTGCCATAATCGACAATTAGTCCTCCCAGACTCGTTGCTCCGCCCGAAATGTATTTGGTACTCGACACAATCTCTATATTAACACCCCATTCCTTTGCATGAAAGGCACAGAATGGAACGATAGTCGTATCGGCCACCAATGGTACACCTTTCTGTCTGGTAATTGCGGAGAGCGCCTTCAAATCGGCTACTTCCATTTGCGGGTTGGTGATGATTTCAAGAAAAACAGCACAGGTGTTATCATCAATGGCTGCTTCAACTTCATCTACATTTCTTAAATCACAAAACCTGACTTCCACCCCAAATACAGCCAGCGTGGTTTCAAAAAAAGAATAGGTATTTCCAAACAGATATTTCGAGGTCACAATATTGCTTCCTGTCTGAGCCAGTGTAATAATGGCATTGCTAATAGCTGCCATACCTGAATTTACTGCCGTTACGTTTAATGCTTTCGTTACAGCCTGTATCCGGCTTTCAAAATACTGCACTGTTGGATTGGTAATCCTTGAATAGGTATGGTTGGCTGAGCGACCTGTAAAAGCAAGCTCCATTTCCTCCGCCGTCTTAAATTCAAATGCTGCTGTTTGATAAATTGGCATGCTCAACGCACCATACACATCCTCATTGCCATAGGGAGTATTTAATATCTTCCCGTCAAATGATATTTTTTCTTTATTCATGATCTATTTGTATTGTATTCAGAATTATGAGAAAAGTGCTGAGACATTTTTTTGCCCGATACCCATTCCTCATTCCTCATTCCTTATTCCTTACCTCTTGCCTCTTACTTCTTACCTCTTACCTCTTACCTCTTGCCTATTACCTCTTACGTCTTACGTCTTACCTCTTGCCTCTTACGTCTTACGTCTTACCTCTTGCCTCTTACGTCTTACGTCTTACCTCTTGCCTCTTGACGCTTGATGCTTGCTGCTTGCTGCTATCTCAACTTCGCTCCCAGTTTTGTTTCATAATTTGCCTGCAATTTCTTCATGATTCCATCAATCTGGTTATCAGTAAGAGTTTTGCTGTCATCCTGCAATACAAAGCTCACGGCATACGATTTTTTGCCCGGTTCCAGGTTCTTGCCTTCATACACATCAAACAGGTTGACACGCTTCAGCAATTTTCGTTCTGTTTCGTATGCTATTTTTTCTATTTCAGCAAAAGCAATATTTTTATCAAGCAATAAAGCCAAATCCCTTTTTACCTCGGGAAATTTAGAAATATCAGCAGCCTTCACACTATGTTCTCCTAATTCTGCCAAAACAGCGTTCCAGTTGATATCGGCATAATAAACTTCCGCATCAATATCTGCCACTTTACGGATTGAAGGTTGTACGATTCCGTACACTGCCAGTTTTTTGCCCGATGGGCTGTATACTGTCAATGCTTCACTCAACAGGTCATCAGTATATTCACCGACCACCAGCTTCCGTAAATTGAACCCTAAGCGGACAAAGATATTATTGACATAAGCTTTTAACTCGTAGATACTCGATTTTTCATCAGCAGTTGTCCACGACTGTCCATGTCTATTTCCGGTCAGCCACAGTCCTAAATGAAAATCCTCCGAATAAGCAGCCAGTGTTTCGCCTTCTTTCTTATTCTCCGCATGGTAATAATAGCTGTTCCCGAATTCATAAAATTTCAGATCGGTATTCCGGCGGTTTACGTTGTAGGCAATATTCTCGAGTCCCCCGAATAGCAATGTCTGGCGCATGACGCTCAAATCAGAACTTAAGGCATTCAGTATCCTTACCGAATTAACGGCAGGGAATGAAGTCAAATCTTTATAGTAGCTTCCTTTTGTCAACGAATTATTCAACACTTCATTGAATCCTTGCGCCGTAAGCTGTTCCGAAATCAAGTTCTGAAGCTTGTAGCTGTCCGGTTTAGAGACAAAGCTTAAGTTTGATTTCAATGTCAGCCCAATCTCGACATTATTATACCCGTATATTCTCAGGATATCTTCAATAATGTCCACGTCCCGTTGCACATCAACGCGGTAAGCCGGAACCTGAAGTTCATAACCGTCCGCATTTTGGCTTACAATCTTTATTTCAAGGGCAGTCAGGATGGTTTCGATATTTTCTTTTCCTATTTCTTTTCCAATCAATGAATTAATTTTATGAAAGGACAAAGAGACATCAAATGGTTTCACTTCTACGGGATAAATATCCACAATATCACTGGATATCTGTCCGCCGGCTACTTCCTGAATCAACAAAGCACAACGTTTCAGGATATAAATAGTATTGGTGGGGTCACATCCACGTTCGTACCTGAACGAAGCGTCGGTGTTCAGATTATAACGACGGGCAGTCTTCCGGATAGAGATAGGGTTAAAATAAGCACTTTCCAAAAATACATTTTGAGTACTTTCAGTAACCCCTGAATTCAATCCTCCGAATACGCCACCGATACACATTGGTTTTACTGTATCACAGATCATCAGGTCGGCGGAGTTCAACTTGCGTTCAACACCATCCAGCGTGGTAAAAGGAGTACCCTCAGGAAGGGTTTTTACCAGTACTTTTCCACCAACAATCTTGTCAGCATCAAAAGCATGCAGCGGTTGACCCAGTTCATGCAATACAAAGTTGGTAACATCCACAATGTTATTGATAGGACGAAGCCCTATTATTTTCAGGTTGTTCTTCAACCAATCCGGCGATTCGGCTACCTTTACTCCCGAAATGGTTACTGCCGAATAACGCGGACAAGCATCCGTATTTTCAACTATTACCGGAATGGTAAGATTTGTATTTTGTATGGCAAATGCGTCGACCGAAGGCCTGAGCAGTTTTACCGATTTATCTTTTAAAGCAAAGAAAGCTGTCAAATCCCTGGCTACCCCAAAGTGTGAAGCGGCATCCACCCTATTAGGAGTAATATCCACTTCCAGCAAGGTATCGCTTTTAACACCGTAATAATCTTTAGCCGGTGTACCTACCACCGCATCGGCTGGCAATACAATGATTCCATCGTGACTGGTCCCCACTCCTATTTCATCTTCCGCACAAATCATCCCCATTGATTCCACGCCACGAATTTTAGACCGCTTAATGGTAAAACTCTCATCACCCGAATACAATTTCGTTCCAACAGTTGCCACCACCACTTTCTGTCCGGCAGCTACATTTGGTGCACCGCAAACAATTTGCAGAGGGTGTTCGCCCCCCACATTCACCGTGGTAACATGTAAATGATCCGAATTTTCATGAACAGCGCAGGTCAGCACTTCTCCGATTACCAGGCCTTCCAATCCGCCCTTAATGGTTTGAACCTCTTCCACTCCACCCACTTCCAGGCCGATAGAAGTTAATGCTTTCGATAATTCATCAGGCGTTACATCAATATTAATGTATTGTTTGAGCCAGTTATAAGATATATTCATAACTAAAATGATTGTTTTTTGAAGGCACAAAGGTACATTTTTTTTTACAGTGTTGGATTTGATAAAACCAAAAATCAGTCAACTTTATGCAGATTGTTATTCTAATTACTCCATTGTTACATTCCATTATCAGTTTATAATACCCAAAACGAAGTAGAATGAATGGAATAAACAGAATCCGGAAAGACACTGACGGATGCTCCCCCGGGCATTAATCGTTCAGGTTACGGCACAGCATTTTTATCAGGAGGATGGTTTTATATCATGACATATTGCGGATAATCATATACTATTACACCCCGGTTTTCATAGCCAGCCACACCACATCCGCAGTATCACCGCTACTTGTTATCGGGCAGCCAACCGCCCAATACCTTTTCGGTGGTGTACAGTTGTGCATCTTCAGCTGTCATTCTTTTCGACCATGACACTCGTTGCCCGGTGGCAGCACCTGCACCTGTATTGTTATACTCCGAATAAGTGGCTGTCAGCTCATTTTTGGTATTACCCCAGTTGTCCCACCCTTTAGGGTTGATAACACGTCCAAGTTCACAGCTTAGATAAGCTACCTTGGCATACGGTCGCCACGGACGACCGAGACAGAAAGAAGCATCAGCTGCCGAACCTGTTATTTTACAGTCACGAAACACAAAACCATAAGCATGACCTTGTGGAGTGGAGGCAGCAGTTACATAACCGGAGTCTTTACAATAGATGGTACAATTTTCAAACAGAGCAGTAGAGAAACCAAAAATAAAATCCACCGTGCCTTCTATATAGCAATTCTTATAATACTGCCGGCTGTTTTCACCATGTGGGTACAAGGTGTCCTGAAAACCAAGGAAACGACAATTCCAAAAGCCTGCCTTGTCACCATCAATGCGTACAGCCACAGCTTGTCCAACCGGTCCTGCCGAATTTTCAAAAGTAATGTTCTCTGCTGTAAATCCATCACCATAAATAAAAAAAGCAGACGAACCGGAAGTGCCCATGTTCTCACCAAAGAAGTTTTTCTTAGAGGCATAGTCATCATAAGTAAGGACGGTTTTGAGAGCATCTTCGCCTATGAACGAAACATTGGTTTTGGTGGGCGGCAGGGTTAGTTTTTCTTTGTACACGCCCGGCTTAATAAGTATCCGGGTTCTGTTTGCCCTCATATCGGGTACTGCATTGATGGCTTCCTGCACAGTTTTGAAATTGCCGCTACCATCCTTAGCTACCTTGAAATCGTAGTTAACTTGAGCCATGCAGAGGGAACTAAGGATTAAAAGCAGACTGAGCAAAGGGATTAGTTTTTTCATTTTTGAATATTATCTGTTGGGTTAATGATTGTTGACTACCAGCTATATTATGAACCTGAGTTCGGGTTAAGGAATAAAGTTACATGACAGTGAATAAGCTAATTAAATTTGCCGTCAGGCAATCAATATCCATAGAAAAGATAAATAATACAGGGAACGTTGTCCGTAGGACATGAACAGATATTGGATTGTATATCTCCTACGGAGAAAAGGCCGGTACTATTTAATTATTCTATGGATATATAACTCCTAACGGAGTATACAAATTAACGTGAGTTCGACATAAGCAGGCAAACATTATTTCTCACTCGGTTTAAATACCCTGTCTAAAAAAGAAACGGAATACTTTACGGTGGATTCGAACCATGGATCAAACAACCAGAATGTGTGAGGGGTATCAGGGATTGTATGCACTTCGCTATAGATCTTATATTGATTCATCATATCTATCATTTCATCCCGTCCTGCATGAAACCGGGGTTGAGTACTGCATATAAATACTATAGGAACCGATCTGGCATTCACCCAGAAAATAGGAGAAGCATCTTTCCATATCCCGGGTTTATCATAGAAGGTGCCTCCAAGCCATTCCACATCCGGCGAGTTTGGTTTACGCACCAGGTTTAATGATCCGGGAGCCATAAAATCAACCACGCCGTCAATATCAATCACCGCGTGTATGGTACTTTTGGTGGTGGTTATTCCTATTGTCCCCTCAAACTTAGGCACATTGTTGGTCATGCCTGCCAAAGCAGCCAGTTGCCCTCCTGCCGAATTACCTTCTATAGCAATATGTGTGGTGTCAATGTCGTATTTGCCGGCATTGGCTTTCACCCAACGAATGGCAGCCTTTATGTCAAAGAGGGCAGCCGGGTACTTCGCTTCGGTGGATAGCCTGTACTCTACCGGTATGGTAACATAACCGTGCAGAGCAATGCGTTGCGCCATGGGAGCTTCCATGGTTTTATTGCCCGAACGCCATCCTCCACCGCATATCATGATCAATGCAGGATAGTTTCCTTTTTTAGCCGGACGGAATATATCCAAATGCAAGTCTCTCTTATGGTTCAATGAGTCGGTAACTGAGGCATAAACAAGGTTACTGCTTTCAATTAATGATGGATCATTTATCCGTTCGGCTAGTTGCACCTGCGGATAATTCTTTTTAATCTTTTGCCAGGTCTGATAAGTAGTATAGCTGGTATCACGCGGAAGTGCGAGAGCTTTTGTTGTCAGCGGAACAACTGACATCAAAGAAATAAGTAAGGGTATAATTCTGGTCTTTAAGTGCATCGTAAAATCGTTTACATGATTATTTAAAAGAGGGCTGTTCACTTTTCAGGAAACAACCCTCCTACTCTGTTTAATTATTTAGGGGCTGCTGAAAAACTATTTATTGCCACGGAGTGGCTAAATATGAATAGCCCCCGGTGTAGCTTGCAGAACCGGGGGATATGAATGACCCGGAATGCATAACCCAGAAGCAGGTTGAATATCAATGTAATATGTTATTATTAAACCCGATTAGCTGCGCTGACCGTTGGTTCAGGGTTCTTGTTTCTTCGCTTCCTCACGCTTACATCCTGTGGCATTCCCAAGAAAGCTCCGGCTTTGTTGCTTTTTATGACGTAATGAAATCCAAATAATTTTTCTGATTTACCACTAAATATTTTACATTTGGATAATTGCTTGCAAAAGCATTCGGGATTTTAGGTGTTTTATCTCCCCATTTAAATTCAAATGCATGAATTTCGGTTGCAGACGATTCAATTAAATCTATTTCTTTACCACCATAAACCCGCCAAAAATAAAAATCTTTATTCAGGCCTAAATAATTTTTTTGTTTTATTCTTTCACCTATCAAATAGCTTTCCCATAATGCCCCGACATCTTGCCTTAGTGCTATTGGATTGAAATTACCTATCATCGCATTACGAATGCCATTGTCGTAGAAATACCATTTCCCGGCTTTAGAAACCTCATTTCGTTGATTTGTTGAATATGCACCAAGGCGATAAATAATAAGTACTTTCGATAATAGATCAAGGTATTTTTCTACAGTATTTTTACTCATTCCCAATTGTTTTCCCAATTCGTCGTATGAAACTTCATTACCCATTTGAAAAGCAATCAGCTGAAGTAAATCTTTCATTTTCCCTGCATTTTTCAATCCTTCAATCGATAATATATCTTTTAGTAAATAGGCATTGACAATATCTCTCAGATATTCTTGTCGCAGCTCATAATTGTCCATTGAAATAAGCTCGGGATAAGAGCCGTATATAAGCCTTGATTCTAAATTAGCACGTGTTTCAAATGGATTTTCGGTTTTAGATAACTCTGCCTGACTGAAAGGAAATAGAAGAAACTGACTGCTTCTGCCAACTAAAGGTTCTCCTGTTTTATTCAGCAAATCAAAAGATGATGAACCACTTGCAATTACTTTTATTTCCGGAATTTCATCCACTATCAATTTTAATTTTCGGCCAATATCCGGTATGTTTTGTGCCTCATCCAGAACCAATAATTCAACGCCGTTTAATAAATGCTTGTAATTTGATACTGTTTGTTGTTCCAAAAGTAAAAGTGTATTCATATCTTCACCATTCAATAAAAGATATTTTCCACCGAACTGTTTTACAATTTCACGTATCAATACCGTCTTCCCTACTCTACGGGCACCAAATAACAGAATTACTTTGTTGGGTTGTAATCGAAGTGTTATTCTTTGTTGTATTAGTCGTTCAATCATATTCATAAATCTTTTTTTTACGCAGCAAATATACGAAAAATGTCAATGCAATGACGAAATTATATATAAAATCGTCAACGTAATGACGAAATTGTGATTTTTGTATTCTTTAGGTATAGTTTGGTTCATGATTTCAGGAAGAAATAAAGCTGTAAACTAATTATCGAGCTACAACAAAGATAAAGCTATGTTACCGGCAAAAACCTCTATTCGCCACAACTTCTGCCATCCGCTGAATGGAATGCTTCTGCTCTCGACCCGCTCGCTTTGAGCGAGCGGGTCGGTAAATTATGCAAGCTTTCAGAGCCTTTGCAAACAGATTTCTTTCGTTCCACCTATTAACTTCCTGAAAAATAAAAAAGACACAATTTCTTGCGTCTTTTTTATTTTCTGAATGAAATTCCTGTAACTTCATTTTAACCAGACGTTTTACCTCCGTCATAATCATCCATGCGATATAATAGCGCGGGAACAGGTGTATGCTAGCAGCTTGGTTTTTCTGTTGTTTTCTCTCGTGTTGATTTAAGTTCTTTTATTTTCGTTTTCAATTCAAAGATGTCACTGATAATAATTCCTGATATAATACAATTTCCTAACGGAAAATAAAGCACATCAATTTTGAATTAAATCAACTGTAACAATGGTGGTGGTTTTCTGTTCTATTACTAATACCGGATTTAGGTATGATAGGGTATACTATCAGTTCTACTGTCGTAGCTGTTATTTTCAATATAATTCATTTCAAAATTTGTAAATAACTATGAGTATCAGGGGCTGTTTCAAAAGCAAGACAGCCTCTTTTTTTTTGGAAAACCCATTTGATAGTTTGTTCTTTAATTTGTTTGCGACTTAATATCTACGTATGATTATTTAATACATCTATAAAAGACTCCAAACGATACAATCAGAGTAAATCACCTCTATTGTGCAACAGCCACTACTGACTAACCCTAAATATTCTTCATGACTTTTAGAATCAGTTATTACTCAGGATTCAATCGATTCCCTATAATCACTAGGCGTTTTATTTGTAATTAGCTTAAATTGCTTGTTAAAATGAGGCAAATTGGGAAATCCAGACTCATAAGCTATTTGGGAAATGCTCATATCTGTATTTAATAATAGTTTACAAACATTTTCAATTCTTATCTTATTAAGAAATTGGAAGATTGTTTTACCCGTCTCCCGTTTAAATGTTCGACATAATGCAGTTGGATTTTGGTGGGCATATTTTGATAACTCAGCCAAGGTTATATCATTACGAAACTGTGCATACAGATAATTATATGTGCGTTGTAATGAGCTTACATTTGTGGTTATGCTATTTTCTGAATTATACTCTTCATTTGAAATTATATTAAAGTTAACATTTCTGCCTATAGTATCCAGTATCTGATATAGCTCTATTAACTTCTGAATACCATTTACGTCATCTATTTTATAAAGCATGTTTCTTATCTTTTCAAATAATGTCTTATCTCTAAAGAATAGCCCTTGCTGGCTTCTTTTCAGCAAAAGCTGAATGAAATTAAACTCAGCAATCTCGTTTATTTTAGTTGGAAATAAATCATGCTTAAAGTGCAGTACTTCAATTTCATTAGCATCATCAGTTTCCGTACTTCTTTTTCCGTCCAAAATGAAATAATGAGGTACATTTTTGCCTATAACAACAATATCCTCACACATATAATCTCCTAGATTACTACCAACAAAACCTTTCAATTTTCCTTTAGTCACAAAGACAATTTGGTAATCATTATGCTTGTGTTGATGACTATCATTATCAATGTCTAGCAATACTTTTTCATCCTCCAAATACTTTAAAGCAGAATTGTCTTCGAAGGTGGTTTCTCTTTTTATAATTTTTCTTTTCATTTCTGATATATAATGCAAATATACAAACAAATATTGCAAATATAGAATCTAAAGTACTTTATATTCCACAGTAATTTTGCAGCATCAATAGGATAAACCTAAAATGAATTATCAACAATAGAAATTCAATAACAGTTTATGTTTCAGGAGGGATGAATTTATAAAATATAACATGAATAAAGTATTAAATATGAAACAAAACAATCAATTTTACAGAACTACAGGACATATTATATTATCGGTATTTATTATCTATTTAACTATGGGTATGGCATTAGGTACATTGCCAATGTTTATATTAAACAAACTCAATTTTAGTAGCTTTATTGTAGGGATAGTCATAGGATTACAGTCGTTGTCCACTTTACTCACAAGAGCATATTCAGGAAAGCTCTCTGATACTAAAGGCCCTAAAGCCAGTAAATCTATTGGAGTAATTTTGGTGGCTGCAGCTGCAGTGATATACACACTGGCTATTGCTTCAACTCAGTTCCCAATTTTGGCATTGGTACTCTTATTATTCGCAAGATTATTGCATGGCGTATCCGAAAGTTTATTAGTTACCGGAGCTCTTGCGTGGGGCATTGGTCTCGTTGGTCATGAAAAATCAGGAAAAGTAATGACATGGAATGGTATAGCAATGTATGCTGGTATTGCCTTTGGAGCTCCACTTAGTATATGGATTGCAAAATATACTGATATTAAGTACACCTTCATTATTATGATAATCCTGTCTTTATTAAGTTGGCTATCCACCTTTAAACTCCCGACAATACACATTGACAAAAATCATGTCAGAACTCCATTTCATAAGGTAATTGGGGATATTGCCAAACAAGGAGTAAGTTTGGGACTGTCATCTATTGCATTTGGATGCATATCTTCATTCATTGCATTACTTTTTATGGAGAAAAATTGGGGTGATGCTTCATTAGCCTTCACAACATTTGGGATTTGCTATATATTACCCAGATTAATTTTCTCTTCATTTCCTGATAAATACGGTGGATTTATTATCACATTAGTGTCATTATTAATAGAAATATTCGGTCAAATAGTTATTGGTTTTGCATCCACCAAAATAATGGCTGTTATAGGTTGCGGTTTGACTGGGATAGGTTTTTCTCTTATATATCCGTCATTGGGCGTATTAATTATCAAAAAAGTATCTCCTCAAATGCGAGCTACCGCACTGGGGGCATATTCTGCTTTTTTCGATTTATCGTTAGCTTTGACAGTTCCACTAGCTGGACTAATTGCTGGTAATTTCAATTATCAGGCTGTTTATTTCTTTGGAGCAGTCAACTGCTTACTCGCATTTTTATTAATTCTATATCGAAGAACGTAATTATTTAAGTTTTATCTAGATATATACACATGAATACATTCGTTAAACAGCTCAATAATTTTCAATTCAAAGATGTCACTGAGAATAATTCCTGATATAATACAATTTCCTAAAGGGAAATAAAGCACGTCTATTTTGAATTGAATCAACTGTAAAGTAAAGATTATTATCCAAATAATGAAAATGTTTAAGTTGAAAATTCCGATAAACAGATAGACAATATTGTTTTTCAACTTATATCCTTTGCTCTTTTTGAAGACAAGCGATCTTAATAATAACAATACAACTCCAGTTGTTACGCAGAATAATGTAGTATAGAAAAGAACAAAGTAAACGCCTAGACCTCTTAAATAAGCTGCTTCATCTGTGAAGTATTCAAAGAAACAGTACAATGACCAAAAGTTGATTATAATAAACGATAATGTCGCATTTCTGTATATTAGTTCTTTCTTCATAACTTTTTATTTTCTGGATTCTAATCAAAATGTTTAAAGCTTCTCCTCCTCGCTGCCGCACGATTACATCCTGTAGCATTCCTAAATTACCATCACAGTATCCAATCCGTTTTACCTCCGTCATAATCTCCCACGCGATATAATTGCGCAGGAACAGGGGAAATTTCATTTTTTGTACAGTATCTCCCAAAAACCACGTGTGCCACCTTCACGTCTAATTAATCCCTTTTCTTTAAGAATATCTAAATGAGCCTGAGCAGCAGAAACGTTTATGTTTAATTGCTCTGCTAATTTCCTTTTACTGATTTTATTGTGTTCTTCAATAATTTTAAGAACTTCTTTTTGCCTATCGGTCAGATTATCGATTGGACTACCTATTGGACCACCTATTGGACTACCTATTGGACTACCTGTTGGACTACCTATTGGACTACCTATTGGACTACCTGTTGGACTACCTGTTGGACTACCTATTGGACTACCTGTTTCGTCAACAATTGTTTGTAAAAATATTGTAACCTCAACACCGCCGTTCATTTCTTTAATATCCGGTTCGGGTAAACCCGCTTCTTTGCATGCATTGATGATTTTAAGTGTACCACGTCCCCAAGTATCGATATAACCTGCAAAAAAGCAAGCGTTGGCAATGATCGGGTTGCGTGGGCGTGAATTGTGATCCGATTTTAAATCTTCAAGACTTAAACCAAATGGCAACCCGCCTTCGTTCCAAATGGAAAGTTTGTCATCGAACACACGCATTTGAATTGTTGCTCCCATGTAGGTACGATGAACCAAGGCATTTAATAACATTTCACGAAGTGCCTGAATGGGGTACTGGTTTTTTTCTACCCGCTGAAAGCCTTCAAAAACAACCGGTCGTGTCAGAAATTTGTAATTCAACTGCACCTGAACTTCTTGCATTAACTGAACAATATTACCTTCTACCACTTCGTGATATTTTAAATCCGAAGCATCGCTGCCAAACCGACCTATTTTTACTTGAATATTTGGATAAAAGCGCATTGGCTCTTTGCCAAACATAATAATGGCTGCACGTTTAAGTTTTTTCCCGTCGGTAAGTTTTAGTTTCTCCAATATCTGAAAGGTAGATAAACCTTTTGTTTCAGGCATTCTGCCTTTTTCGTTGCTGTCTTCAATAAACTTTGCAATACTTGCTTCGTCAATATCTTTAATAGTTGCACCCTCTTCTATCACGTCATCCCATGTTTTTCCTGCTTTTTTAAGCAAAAATTCATTCAGTTCAACGCCCGTAAGCTCCATTTTTGTACTGCCCGAACGGTAATAATACCTGCCACGTAACGAAACAGCCACTGAATAAGGATTTACCTTTATGGAGATGTATTTCTTCTCCTGTTCATCATGTAACTGTACATCACAGATTATTCCCATAGCGTTACGGATTTTATTAGGAATTTCTTCCATCAACCGGACATAACCGGTTAGATGCACCACATTTCCCGCATCGTCTTTGCCAATATAAATAACACCACCAACGGCATTGGCAAAACCGCAAACCCACTTCAGGTAATCATCGTGCCAGCTTTGCTTGTATTCTATGTTTTGTTGTTCAGGCATATATTCAATATGATATTTTTTTTAAATATAAATCATTATCAACTTTTAAAACAGTCAACACAATGATTCTTAATAGAATATAGTACATGTTTTTTATATCACTTTCTGAATCCGAATTTGTGCCATGTGCAAATTTATTCCTTAGCTTTTCTCCATTTGTAAATTTTCTATCGTTTAAATAATAATCCAAATAATCACATTCCAGTTTGTTAAAGAGAGTGCCTTCTGTACTTAAAAAATTTTCATTTATCATTTCATCAATGATTTCTCTACATTCGAGACTATAATGCCAATAGCTTAAAACGCCTTTTAAATAGAGCTGTTTTAAAATGATAATTTGATTTGTATTGCTGAATCTAACAAAACCGTCTTCATCAATATGTAAAAAATTACCATTAATCAAATGATCAATACCAGTCTTTTGGTAAGCTAAAAAATTCTCGTATGATACATTTTCCGATAAAATCAAATCATGTAAACAGCTATAACGTTTAGCTTTAAATGACTCAACATAATATAAACCAGACTGATCTGAGAAAAACATTCTAACTACAGAAAATAAAGTTTTAGATTCTAAGTAACAGTATTTCTTATTAACAAAACTCGGAATTTGTGAAAAAGCATAGGACTCTGAACTCATTTCAAACAAACCAAAGTCAATTTCACCATATTCACAGTAAAGTTTATACTGCCTTAGAAATGAATCATATTCAGCCAGTAGCATTCTTATTTTTTCTAAATAACTTGTACCTGCTGTTGGTAAATTGAACCTAAACCCTTTTAAACCAAATTGGGTTTCAATATGGTTGGTAATATAATAATGGATTAAGTATTCAATATTTATTCCTTTCTTTTTAGTTAGTTCGTTTTCAAACAAATATAACTGAGCCATAGACAAATGATCATTTCTTGTAAATTGCATCCCTGTCTTATATTCAAACTTAGAACTCATAAATATCGTTTCAAATATATCCAATTCAGATTGGTTGTTCACTAAGCTAATACCACATTGCCCATCAAGATATTTAAATAAGCTCTTAAACAAACTAAGATAATATGACGGATGATCAATCTTAAAAATTATTTCGGTACTATATGAAAAGTATTCGATATTATTATTTACAGAATACTTAACCGGTATATCTTGAACGTCACTAAATGTTACTTGTACTCCTCTTTCGATCATCGAACCTTGATTGAAAATTTCTTTGGATAATTTATCCTCAACAATTTTAGCCTTTCTACGAGTTATATCTGAAACTTCTAAGTGTACTAGTTTCTTGGTATTTAGAACCAAACTGACGTAGTTTAGATTTGGACTTTCACTATCAAGATATCGAGAAATGATGTCTTCCTTATCTTTTAAACTTAAGCTTTTCGGGAAAAACAAATCTTGCCATTCTCTATCAAGCTTTTCCACATATTGTGATAAAAGAAGTTCGGCAGTTTCTTCATGTGAAAGTAAAAAATCCCGTAATTCTTTAGCAAAATACTTGACGATTTTATCCTGATATAAAATGGCTCTGACATTTACCTCATGTGTGGTTATTAAAGAACCAAAGACTTTATTAGTAAATTGTTTATATGCTGATAGATTATTCGTCAACTCCCAAAATGAATCTTGTACTGTCCAGCATTCTAAACTTTCAAATAGCTCAATTAGGTTTGAATCATTTATCTTTTGCCAAAATAGAACAATTACCGTCCACATCTTTTTTAAAACAGTTTTATAATCTTCTATTTCTTCCTGAGTCCATTTTGGTAGAAAGACTTCATTATCAATATACAGCTTGATTTGATAAAATTCTATAATATCGTTTATATCATACTTTTTTAGCTCATCGAAATCAATCAGGATTTTTTCAGCACTTTCCAAATTGCTAAAGCCTGCTCCATCATATTTTGAATAGAATTTTATACGCTCCCAAGACATAAATGTATGATTTAAATTGATTAATTTGTCGCTAATTTGGAAAGAAGCAAATCTTTCATCTCTGATAACTTTTGGTTTGCTAATAATTTAAAACCTTTAAAAAGAAACTTTTGTTTCATCGATTTTTCAAACGTCAAAAAGAACATCTTCTTTTGGCTATAAGATTTCAAAGTTTTCTATTTCAGATTTTATTATTGCTCTCTCACTTCCTCACGATTATCGTATGGCATTCCTAAATTACCATCACATGATCCAATCCGTTTTACCTCCGTCATAATCATCCATGCGAGATAATCAGCGGAAGCAGGGGTGCTTAAAGTAAGCTTCATCATTTTTTTAATTTTATAGAATTTATTACATCTAAGAAAAACTTCTCGTAACTTCTAAATCTACTCGTCTCAGTTGTGCAATTTACAACATAAGCTTTGTCTTTGTGATAAAAATAGGCTTTCATGCTGCTTAATTTTGGATGTTCTCCATAGTTGCAAGTCAAGAATGTTTTTGTATTACAAACAAGAATTTTTTCACATCGTGTTATTGTGAAATTTGGATATGCTTGTCTCATTCCTTGCTCCAGCATTTCTTTTGTATAGTAATGCGCAGAAATTTTATATTCTTCTGGTAGTCTGTCTGTCACACTTATTGTTATAGAAGAACCATAATTGTCATTAAATGCAAGATCCGTATTTTCTTGTAAAGGATCATATTTTGTAAAACTCTTAGGTATTTTAATCGAATATCCATATTTTGAACTAATGTTAGTTTCATTCCAATTTACAAGCTTTTGACCAAGCACCGACAAATTAAATACAACTAACGAGAATATGATAAATAGTCTCGTTAGTTGCAAAGATCTGCTTTCTAGTTTAATGTAGTTCTTCTTCATTATTCTTTTTCCTTGAATTTGAATTTGAAACTAAGGCAATACCTCCAAAAAACATTGCTACTAAAATAATAATACCTAATGGAGTCCGCTGAATAGAAGAGCCAGCAATAATTCCAATTAAGTTTATCACTGGAATACAAATAAAAATCCATCCGAATACTTTTTTCATGATTTAATTTATATGTTAATTGTATATTTTTTACAATAAATATAGCTAGTTGATTGGTGTATTGAAGTCGTTTAGGCTTTCTTTAGTTCCTTTTTCTTGAGCACTTTTAATAACATCCTCGTAGTTCCTGATTTTAAATGATAATATATATTTATGAGTAGGTAAATTAAACGATACCATTCCTGATTTTGATCGTAATACTGATTCTGAGTTTGATATTTCTTTTGTGTTCCACGAGTGAAAATATCTAATTATTGAATTTGGAATATCCCATACAGCTCTTTCTTCTCCATTGGAGATATTTTCTGAACACCAATGATCTTCTTTATTGGGAGTTCCAAACATTTGTTGTAATTCTTCATAGCTAAAATTATCGAAATCTACATCAATCCTTACTATACGGTCATTAAAACAGTATAAATGAATTGCATAAACAGAATTAACTCCAACTTTCAAATTAGTAGGTATTTTTAATACTTTATAGCACGTTAAATACTTTTCGTAATAACCCCAGTCACTTTCCTTTTTGTACTCAAAATTAGAATAATCTTTTAACGTTGAATTGAATTTGAAATTTTTAAATCCGTTTATTTGTCCTGTTTGAGACCAAATTACGTTGCTAGTCATGATAAGAAACGATAAAATTAGAATTTTTCTCATTTGTAGAATTGTTATTGTTGTTTTTTTGAGCTTGCTGCGAACATCAATATATGTGTAACTTGAATTGTGCATGTGCAATGCTATTAAATATATCCGTTTTATCAGTATTGTTTAAGAAGCACAAATATATTCATAATTTTAATAATGGATACAAAACTGCGCACAATTGCTTAAAATTAATTTAAAATCTCAATTTTTCAATTCAATTATTCCTGCTTTAGAGCCCGGGTACCCCGAAGGTAGAAAGCCGGATTTTAATCAGACCCTGACTCAGCCGTTTTATCTCCTTGTTTCCTCCGCCTTTTGTTTTAGGTTCAGATATGGTTCGGTTATGGTTTAGATATGGTTCAGATAAGTATTTAAAGTATATTCCATGCTAATTTCATGTAATATAAATGCATATATAACGCATCTATATAGATATGTCGTATATGCATGATATATGCGTGGTATATGCGTGGTATATGCGTGATATATATAACTGAACCTTATCTAAACCTTATCTGAACCATATCTAAACCTTGGACGAGCTCAGACTAAAATCCGGACAAAAAGATTTAAAAAGAGATAAAACCGTTAATTGGCACAAATTTCAGTAGCAGGCAGGGGAATTATTGAATTCAGTGAAGCAGACAGCTCAGAATTGTAAGTATCGTCGGGATTGCCGGATATTTAGAAACGCATGGACGCAGATTTAACAACTATTTAAGTTTAATATAGGCATTCTATCTTTTTGGTTGCTGCATAATTCCCTATTTTTGCGACGTCTAAAATCAACAAATACTTAAAAAGAACGATACAAGATGATTCAGGAAAACTTTATCCGGTTATTCGAAGATGGATTTCGCAAGAACTGGGATTTA
>Ga0302204_1000259_pt1 | contig 18264 bp, 12 predicted proteins | sample II_Fen_E1_2_FD_194578 | JGI IMG/M metagenome (GOLD analysis project Ga0302204, IMG submission 194578) | Peat permafrost microbial communities from Stordalen Mire near Abisko, Sweden - II_Fen_E1_1 | ecosystem: Environmental > Terrestrial > Soil > Wetlands > Permafrost | place: Sweden: Abisko...
GGTATAATAAATCTATGTAATCGGTCTTCATGCGTTTCAGGCTATTTTCGACTGATCGAACCATACTTTTTCGATGATTGCCTCCACCATTGGGATCGCCTTGATATAGGTTCTGTGTATATTTTGTCGCTAAAACAAGGCTATCTCTACGATTGCCTATAATTTCTCCAAGAATTTTCTCTGAGCTACCATTCGTATATCCATTGGCTGTATCTATAAAATTACCTCCTCGCTCTAAATACAAGTCGAGCATCTGTTTAGCTTCCGTCTGAGTTGAACCCCACCCCCAATCTGTTCCAAAAGTCATAGTTCCCAATGCAAGTTCTGAAACTCTAAGTCCACTTTTTCCTAGCAAATAATATTTCATATTCATTTTTTTTTATGTGTTAAACCTGAATACAAAATTAAAGGCTTTTGCTTTTTTAAGTGTATATGTTATGCGGAAAGTTGAATATATTTTGCGGAATTGTGTATTAAATTAGTTTGCATTGCTACCCCTACGATTGTATCGTGTAGCAATCCTAAATTATTTGTTTCATTCTCCACCATCGCTGCCGCACGATTTTATCGAGTGGCAATTCAAAATTAGTGAATTATTTTCCCACTCGATACAATCGCGCGGGAGCGGAGGGTTACTGCCTAGTACTTTTTTTCATCCAATCATTAAATTCGCGGCATTTTCTAAGGTGTTTAAATATCTATCAAAATATGTGTTTGGTGAATTTTCGGGATCAGTTTCCTTTAAAAAATTGCATGCTCTTGAAGTATCAGGATTTCCTCCAATTCTCGATCGATATAAATTCACAAAATTCATTTTTGCTTGAGCTGAGGAATGAGCAATATAATTACGAACTTTGATTATATCTCGAAAATCTACAGTAATTAAATCGAGTGTTACAGAAATTCTGTTTGGTGATATAAGGTGTCTTTCAAATCTCTTTTTAACACTACCTTCTTGTGTCCATTCAATATAAGGTTTTTCTTGATAGAGTACTTCTCTGATAAGGTTACAATCTGCTAATGTGAATTTTGGGGTGATAGCATCACCAGAAACTACAGATTCTCCATTAAGTAAAGCAACAAGCGTTTCTTCTAAAAAAATCTCCCAGCCATTATGTAATTGAATAAATGAGGCTTCAACTCCAGAGTCAGAATGAAGTCCAACGGGTGTCAAACAGTGTCGATATAGAAGTCTACACTCATTTACAGAATTCAAAAAATTTGTCTTAATTTGAGTAAGTGTCATTATACAAACAATGGTGAAATTATTTCAGTTAGTAAATTATGTCTTATTATTCTATTTGCTAGTTTGTCTGTGCTACTTTTAGTCGCATTAATAAATTGAGAAAATTCATTTGTAATTTCAATGGTATTTTCATCATCATCATCATCTTGACCGGAGATTAATTGACTCAACTGATAAAGTGTTTGTTGAACAGCTTCTAAATCATTGTTTATAAATGTTTTTGGGGTTATATTATTCTCTGTTTTGAACCCGTATTTTAAATCATAGATAACACAAAATAGAGTGAAAAAGATAGGCATTCTTTTAAATTCATATTCAGTGATATTATTGTCTAAAATTATATTTATCAATCCAAGGATATCTGAAAACCGATCTTCTAAGTAAGAAAACTGAGAAAAGTCATCATCATATTTTTTATAAATGGTTTTTATTATTGATTTACCATTTTGTAGCCCTTCAATCATAGCGCAAATAAGTTCAGAAGTAAATTCCACTTCCTTCATTCTTGCTACTTGAGTTTTTGAAATAATTTTATTTCCTTCCCAATATGTCAAATGTAACTTTGATAAATAGTCCATTTTTTGCTTAAAGACTCCAACATATAGAGCATTTAATTTTTCTTGGTCGTTTAATGGTACTGAATAAGCATTTAACCTTGAAAAAATATCTAAAACAGAAGAATCATCTGTTCCTATTAGTGTATTAATCGATAGAGGAAAGGTTAATATATTTTCCTGAATATCTTCTGGAAGTTGCGAAAATTTTAATCGACTATACTCTGAATTATGAATTGACATGATTGTAAACCCGTCATTTATAAATTCTAATATTGTTCGTAATCTTTGTTGACCATCAACAACTTCTCTTACAGTTCTCCTTTCACTCAATATTAATTTTTCTCTGATAAAAAACTGAGGAAGTGGAAAACCTTTTATTACCGAATCCATGAGGTAAGATTTCCCTCTTGGACTCCACACTGTTCTTCTTTGAAATTTAGGAGATAGAATTAATTCCTTTCTGTTATGCCAACTTAATACGTCATTGATCTTATAGATCTGTGCTTGAAATTTTTCCATTTTATTATAATTTCTGTTGTTTTTACAAAGTTACTCTTTTTTTTGTATTGCCGGTAACGACCGAGTTTATGGGCACTTTGCTGTTTGCGGGAGCTTTCACTTTCGCAATGCGAAAAAGTGAAAGCGAGAACAAATACTTTTTAGTGCATGTCAACCAGCATGTTAGCATAGGTGTGTATTGCACCAGTTATTTTTTGAAAAATTGTTCAATCTTTTTTATAGTAGAGAGTCCACTAATTCTATTTTCTGACATTTTTGAGTAAACTTCATCAACAGTTTTTCTTAGCTCTTCAATTTCTTCATTTGAAAAACGGTGCAATGTAATTTCAAAATCCTTCCCTTTGTTACTTTTCTTAATCACAACATCATTATTTTGAAGGAATTCAGTATAAAGTACTTGTTCGTTACCGTTTTTTGTTACAATTATTGTTTTTTCCATGATTAATTATTTTGAGTTTTATACAATTTCAATAAATCTGATAAACCATCTGCAACACCTTGAATCATTCCAACGTCGTATTTTTTATGAAAAGCATTTTCTTCATTACAATCAACGCATAAATACCCAAAGAAGTATTTCGCTCTACTGTTGCCTGAATGCAGAGTTGGTGCAATAGGAACAACGATTTCGCTTTTATAAGGTAGAGGCCATAATCGTTGCCTATCAGAGTCTGTAGCACTTTCAGGTAATTTACCATAATGTTTAAAACTACTGTTTTTGTAGTACTTGTCTACAGGTAGATTGTTATTGAAATAGAATGATTTATCTACCATATCAATATTGTAAAGTATTTCGTTAAAGCAAGTGTTTTCGAAAATTTTATGAGTTACACTATTGCAGTTTTTTCGTCTTAAATAACTGTCTTCATCTCTACAAATTGTTACTACTTCAACATTTTCTGAAACATCATTGTTGTCTTTCGGCAAAAGTTTTACACTTACAGAATATGTGTAGTCAAATCGTTTCTCAAAAATGTGCTTTAGCTTATTAGAAACACTAACAAGTGCTTTTATAACTTGTTCATTATTGATGTTATCTTGCCTTCTAATTTTATGTACATAGGAAAAGGAATCTTTCAGTAGAATCAAAGTTTCTCCGTAGTAATTGTAGCTTTTAATAAGCTCATCTTTCTTAGGTTTTGTATTATATAAATCTAGTTGATTATTTTTCTCGGTTATCTTGTCCTCCAATTTGTCAATTTCTGTAATATACTGAATAAGCACCCTGATCAAAAATGTAAACAGGAATATAAAAACGCCGTATTTTATTGACCTTGCTCTTTCAAATTCAAAATACTTTTCCATAAGAAAGAAGGTCATGACAGAAGTTGAGATTGAGCCAAAATACCATTTTAGACTCCATTTAAATGCTTCGTGAATTGTTCGTTTAAACATAGTAATTTTGATTTTCTTTTTTTTATAAATGGTGCTAACGAGAGTCTGCGCAAAAACGCCATATTCTCCCGTTTTTGTATCTGTTTTGTCGTTTTAGGCTTTAATAAGCTTCACATACGAAACTTGTTTGAAAGCAATAATTTTCATGCTTAATTTCATTATACTGTCTGAATCACGATTATATCAGATGAAAGGATGTATAAGATTTTTAGCGCATCTGATTCATCTGCTGAATACAAGATCAGACAATTTCACTTTTGTCTTGTCACGGTACACAAAACAGCGCCAGCTGGAGTGAAAAATTGCGCTTTATATAATGCAATGGTTTGTTTCAACTATAAATATTTTTTGAATTCATCGATAGAATCTTCCAGTTTGCTTATTACATTTTCATTCATCTTGTTTTTATAACTCAACCACTGTACTTTATCCACGTCTACGGCAATACAATAATCCGGATTGATTTTATAATGCTGTGCGTAATGTTGATGTAGATAACGATATATTACGTCGGTAAACATGGCAAGTTCACTGCGGGTTAATCCTTTTATGATAGAAATAAACCAAACCGCACCGATTTCTTTTTCTTCGTTGAGCGAGAAATTGAATACATGATTAGGGTCCACTTTAATTGGAAAGTTTCTTATTTGCAGAATAGACTGATCATCGGCTTTCTTTAAAATTGTAATTTCAGCTTGTGGTTTGATGGTATAAAAGTCAAAATCCTCAAACTTTACCAACATATCTATATTCGCCTGATATTGTCCTTTTGTTTGAGGGCGATCAACAGTTTCTATCTTTTGTTGTATTTCATCACATTTCAACTGAATCAGATTTTTATCACCTGTTTTAAAGATATTGGCAAGAGTGCTTGTACAACTTATCCAGTAATCGCCACCTTCTTTTTTATCAGGATCTTTAATCTTTGTTTCTGCCTTTATAAGGTTATTTACAAAAGTCATTCGGGGATTATGTTCTTTCCGAAGAAATGTAATCAAATCAATAATGCGAAGCTTTTCCATATATAAATATTTAAAATGATATTATATATTTGATAATGTTTGCTACATATTTTAAAGCAGACATAAATAATTTAAATGGAACATATTTAAAATGTTTAGTTATTCTGTAATTGCATGCATGAATTTAAAATATTCGAAATATATTATTTGTTGTTTTTTAATGATGTAGTTTAGCCCTCTAATGTTACAGTTTCTTTTTTTTGCTTCTGACTAACGACCGAGACTAAGTGTACATGCGGTTTGCGGGTGCATTCGCTGTTATGGAACGACAAAGTGAATGCGGGAGCAAAACTGTCGGAATGTACGTCAGCAAGCCTGTGACCATAGGCGTGTGTTACCAGCTGGCCATGGTTGTGAATGATTTGTTTTCGTATTGTGAGAATATGTTGTTTTATTTGTGTTAGTTGTTGCCACAGTGTATTTCACTCTACTTGTGACATAATAATCTCCTGATTTATTGGAAAATGTTGTTTCCACTATTTTTTGCACTTTTTCGTTATTCAATTATTTATGTGCTATAGAAAATTAGTTTCCTTAAGATGCTATTCTCATTCTTATTTATAAAAAACTTATTCGATTGTTCTAAATTTTCAAAGAAAGTTGGATTACTAATAATATTCAATTGACGAATAATAGATGATAGAACTATTTTTTCATTTGATATTAAGGGAACTCTTTTTGTAATAATTTTTGAAAGAATTGGTAGGATAATTTTTTTTGAACATTTACTTACTTGTTTTATTAAGTAATTATTGATTTTAGTAGAATTAACTGCATCATCAAACATCACATCCATTGCCATTCCAATATCATCCCTAATTTTTTGTTCCATTTTTAAAAAATGTTCATTATTCTCCTTTTCAATTGTAGTAAAATAGCTATCGTTATCAAGTCCTATATTAATTAGGATTTTAGGAACTTTCTGAGGAGTAATTTTACGTAACTCAAATTCTAAAATATCGTCATTTAACATTGAAGCCAATGATAATGAAATTATTAAATCTTTATTTGAAGTTTGTTCAAAAGTGGAATTATCATATTGTTCCAGTAATATAATCAAAGATTTCTTTGACCCAATTCCTTTTAATATATTTACAATAATATTGAATTGGTGTAATTCTCCTATAATACTCTTTATTTGACTTATATGATATGCACAATTGAGATTATCAAATATTTCCTCTAAACGAAAATAAGTCTTAGATATATAATTATCTTGAAGATTTATGAGCAAATTTAGAGGAAGTTTACTATCTTCAAAAGAATATTGATCATGTCCTAAAATTTCCTTATGCCGTTTTATTAGCGATTGTAACTGCAATACATAATTATTAATTTTGTCTTCATATTCTCTATATTTCATTTTTTCTTTTTGACGATATGTTAGGTCATTTATTAGGTCTATAGCTAGCCCTGTTATACTTGGAAGTAATAATATAAGAAGTTCTAAGGTGAATAGACCCCAATTTAAAATGAAATTTATAGTTTTTAATTTTTTGTTATTTTTGGAAAATTTGTATTTTAATGTGAGATATTTATTTCTTAAATATACTAATTCTGGAATGCGAAAATGGTTTGATCTCATAAATGGGTAAACAAACCACTCGGAAAATATTAAATAAAAATAAGGTATTTTAAAGTGTGAGAAATTATAAAAATTCGATTGTTTTGCAACCCTTTTGTAATTTGTAAAAGCTAGTTCTGAAAACTTAATAATAACTTCTGTAATTTCAATGATTTCTTCAGGAGGATCAATTATTTCACCATTTTTATTTAGTTGAAATGCGAATTTGTTGATTTCGTGATAATCCCTAATATGATTATTATTGATTAAAAATGAATGATTGTTAATATCATAAATTACCCTTAAACCAGACATTTCTTCAGGAATACCTCCAATATTTTGTAAAAGGTTTAATTGAATAGTATTATTGTATTCAAAAGTCCTTAAAAGAACGTAAAATCTATCATACTGAAGTATTGTTTGAACATTTTTACAAATACTCAAACAGTGTACTCTTAATTCTTTCTCAAAATTATTAATCTTTAAATTTCTTTTATTTACAGTCTTATACAGTCTTAGAAATTGATATGATTTTATTAATTCTATCCAATCTTGTTCTGAAAGTTTTAACTCTCCTTCATATTGGAATTTATATTTTTCTAATAAACGATCTGACTTCAATAATTTATTTAAGTATACAAGAATTGAATCACCAAACTTAGGGAGGATAGCGATAATTTCATCATTAAATCTTGAATAAGGACTTTGGAATATAAAATCTAAAATTGTTGGAATAGAAGTTGTAACTCTTGCTTCTATTAAAGAAAAAATATACTCCCTATATACTTCTTTCGACTTCATGCTACTACTGAATTGAACTTTTCACTTCTCGAATTAGTGTTTTAGATATTTTTTGACGAATATCATGACTTGATCCATTGCAATCTCTTAAGATCGAAGAAAGTGATGAAACAAGGAGAGACCTTTCTTCTTTTTGCACCAAAGTTTTTTCCAATCTAGTTAGTAGTTCATGTGAAATAATTTCTATAACTTGATCATCAATATTTCTAGAATCAGCTATGCATTTGGATGCTAAATAAAGTTGATTAATATCCTGTTTGTATAATTCATCTAAATTTAAATAATGACCATCTTTGAGAAGTAAAATGTCCTTAACGAGATCTGTTGAGTCTCCCATTAATCCAGATAAAAGTAATATCACCTCTCGCCACGATTGTTTATTAAAATTCTCTTTTAATTTTGGATAATATTTAATAAGATTTAGATTGATTTGTTCCGCAGTTAAATATTCTTGTAAACTCAAGTGAGAAAATCCTAATACTCCAATTGATCTTTCGATCAAAATACCACTTCTTTTTTCAATTTCCATCAAAAAAGAAACAGACTCATAATTCAATTCTTTTAAAATTGGCTTTATTATATGTTCGACAATAGCCCTCTCTTCTTCACCTTTACCTTTCTCTTGAAAAGAAATGGCAATCCGTCTAAGTATTTCTTTTTTCACACCTGATTCAATATTCGTGGGATTTAAAATATTTCTTCGCCTATCCCAATCATCAATTAGTAAGTCTATGCAATTAGCGTATAATTCTGTACGACCTTTCGGAAGAGAGGAACGGTTATAGTGTAGAAGTGAAATAAGAGAAAGTAACATTGGATTTGTTGCAATGGACAAAATTCTATCATTATCATTAATAGCAGAAATCAGGCTAGAAGAATATTCCATAATAGCAGGTTTTACAAATTCTTGTAAATGTTTATTCCATTGAACCTCTAGCTCATCTTTATCTATTATTTCAGCCTCCAATTTGTCTCTCTCTCCCTTATAAATTACTGCCTTATACCATCCCTGTACAAACTTACTTATATCTTCCTTTCTAAATGTGTTTGTCTCAAGAACCATGAACTCGTCACTTAGCAACCCATTCCACCCGGCAAGACGGCATGTAACTATAAATTTATTTTTTGGATATATTGATGCTAAGTCATTTATTTTTTTTGAAACATTACGGTGGCTGATTTCATCAGTAACCTCATCTAGGCCGTCTAACAAAAACAAACATTCTCCATCTTTAATCTTTTGTTTAAAATAATCTTTTGGACATTCTTTAATTATGTCAGATGGGAGTATCTGATTTTCGAAATTTGTAATATCATCAATTATCGACTCATTTGACGCTGAGATTCTTCGTAATGGAATAAAGACAGGCAGAAATTCTTTCTCGAAAATCTGATTTTTATTAAAAATGGATATAATTAAATAACTCAATAGAGTTGTTTTTCCTGCTCCTGGTGCTCCAAGAATTACCAACTTGTCAAATTTACTTATGGCATTTATATACTCAATTCCACCATTATTTTCATTACTGTAATGTATCCCGTAATTAGAGAATTTCAATGAAACAAAAACTTCTTCTAAAAGGGGTCGACGTATTCCAGCAGTATTAAATCCTATAAGTTGAAGATATTTGTGATTAAAAAGTAAATGTTTTTTGTATATTCGGAAAAATCGTTTGTTGGCAATTATACGAAATCCCTTTTTCCCGATTAAATCAATTGTGTTCTCCATTCCTTTCTTGAATTTACTTTTTAACACATCTTTCATTAATAAGGATAGTCCTAAAATTAGAGAAATATAAATCCCGTCTTTTGAAATAATTAGTTCAGTTATTGAGGTCCAATCGATTTTCATAATGTATTATTAAGTATCGTATTTATTTCATATTGATACACAAAATGTAACTAAATGATAAAATATCTGTTGTCAAGTTTTTTTGGCTTGCTGGTAAGACTTAAATATACCCATCAGGGTATATTTAACTTACATCTATTGTAATTTACTGGGTATATTCCTTTATTTTGCAGGATATACGAAATAGAGTTGCGCATACTTCTACTTTATAAGTACTTGTTTTTGCCTAACTTGTTTTTTAACACTCCAAAAGTACAAACTTTAATTAACTTATACGACAATAATTATGTTTATTTTGAAATTTAGATTAAAAATGATTATTTATCTGAGATTTTAGTACGTTTAGAAGCTATCGGGATATATAGTTCTGTTTCTGTGCCGGATAGATGTTTCGTACAGGCATATAGCTGTTGCTACAATCTACAAGGATAGGATATGCTGGTGCAAGGGAGATATAGGGTAGGGCATTTTCAGCGCTACAGCCTGTAATTTTAAAACGCCCTTGTACTTTTTCAAGTCTACATAGTGGCTACATGAAATGAAATTGAGGCTGGAAGAAACGTCAGGGTATTGGAAGAAATGAAAAACCACTAAAAAGTACTGTTGAATAATTGTCAATGTGTATATTAGTTGCATTATACGCTGATGGCCTGCTATGATAGGCTTTAAATGCGGGTCTATTCAATAAACTGTGTCAGAAAAAAGAAAATCAATCAAAAAGAAAAAGCTTCTTACAAGGAAAAACTAACTATCCTTTGAATACCAATTAACCCTTGCTGTCGCACGATTGCATCGTGTGGCAACAATATTAAATCAACACAATATATAATTAATTTTTCTTCCAACATTTGTAATGAGCTGGAGGAAGATTATTAAATTGTAATTTAGAATCATTATAACTAATTATTTGCGTCCTTACCTGCCACACGATGTAATCGTGCGGCAGCAAGGGGTCACTTTTTCGTTTAAAGATTATAAAGAAAACGCTATTAAGAAACTCACCACATTATCCGGTGTTGAGTTCCTGCGTCGCTTTTGTTTACATATTTTGCCATGCCGTTTTGTAAAGATTCGGTATTATGGTATATTGGGCAGCCGGTACAAAAAGAAGTAAAACCCTTCAAAGATAAGCCAGACACAACAAAACCTGTTTAAAAAAGACAAGAGCGAATCGTACGCCTTATAGGCTTCAATCCGTGCAAATGCCCTTTCTGCAAAACAGGCAATATGCAAACGGTTGAAGATATCCCCAAAATAAGATCACCAACCAATGTGCTTTATCCCAACTATTCACAAATAAATTGCTGATAACCATCTTTTTTAACCCGCTCTTAAAGGCGGGTTAGGATTCGTGTGCATAAACTCAGCAAAATCAAGTTAAATTGAACGTTTTCAGTTAATTTGTAAACCAATAATTCAATTTAGTTATAGGATTATTCCTCTGTTCTGACCTAAAACTACTTCCTTCCCTCAATAAACTCTATTCAGATTCTCCCGACAACACAACGATATCTACATAGAACATAAAACTCTTTTATTTCTCCCCTTTTCTAAATCGCAGTTGGGATGTAGTGCAACCTAGGCTTCCTTGCTGGGTCGTACCGACCGCACGAAGCCCTATGTATTTGCAGTTGTAATTTTGTTTCAAATTGTTCTCACTATAGGATCAATAATATTTTCTGGAATATTAATCCCAAATTCCAAATTACATAAAGTTCTTATTCTCCTAATTCTTTGAAGATAAATGTCGTTATTCGTTCTTTGAGTACTTGTTGCATATTCTCTGTTTGCTAAAAAAGACACAATTCCTGTATGTGATAAGTTTGAGGCTAAATTAGTATCCAAGGTTTGTACAATTATTCTCAATAATTTTAATAAATCTATTGTTTCTTCTTCCTGAAACGTGAGAACATTCATACTCGTAAAATCAAGCTGAGTTCTTGAATTTGTCCAGAAGGTGTTTAAAGAGTGACCAGAGTTTATGATAAGTGTTTCTAATGTGTTATCTACAGTTTCACTCAAATGAGTAAAATGATTTCTTCTTAGTCTAATATATTTTAATGTGTTAATAATTTCAAATGAAATTGGTGTGCAGTTTGAAGATAAAAGTGTCAAGTTGTACTTTTCTTCAAGATGATCATCCCTTCTCGGTTGAAAAGTTGTTGGATTTAATTGGTGCAATAAATCAAGGCTGTCCCTTAAAAAATAGCTTACTACTTCATAGCTAGTAGATATATATGATCCAAAAGTAAGAGTCTGATTTAAGTTTTGAAAATTAGGCAAGTCTTCAATAGTTACATTTATTCGTGGTGCCATTGCATTTTGTGCAAAAACATCAGGTGTATATAATTTACCAACATTGGCTCCAAATTCGGCCAGCCTTTTATTGAGTTCATTTCTGTTAAATTGAAAAAAACAAAGTTGATCATTTAGTGAAGCTAATCTATCAATATATTTTCCTAGTAAAATTGTTTTCATATATATATATTGTCGTTTTTATTTTTTTTTATTATAGCTGTTAACGAGAGTCTGCGCAAAAACGTCATTTATTATTTATATATTCGGATACCTGTCTGAGAAAAAATTCATCTATACGATTCTCAGCCATTCTGTTTTAGTTTTTGCGCAGTCTGACGACCGATACTATGCGCACCTGTGGTTTGCGGGAGCTAACACTTTTGCAAAGCGAAAAAGTTTAAGCTGGAGCAAAGACTGCTAAGTGCATGTCAGGCGGCAGGTTAACATAGTGTGTTATGCACTTGCATTTCTTTTTTTTGTCAGAATGTTGTCAAATAAAATTTAATTTAGGTTCAATTATTTTGTAAATTTCATTTGTTCTTGAATCTCTAAATTCCATATATGATTGCAAATCCATCCTCAAGTTATTTGGGTTTTGTGAGAATGAATCTATTATTATATGTTTCTTAATATCTACGTGGCTCGCTTTTAATCTCGAAAAATATGAATCAGCCGCTTCTGCTCGTTTTCTTAAATTGTCAGTTGCTCCAACAAAACGATAATTACCGATATGATTAATATCTGTTTTTGAAAGATTAAAAGGTGGTTTGTACAATTTACTCTTAGGATAAATATGGTCAATTTGGGGTGAATTGTTTTTTAAAGCAACATTAAATGCGCTTGTGTTATTCATTTCAACATATAAGAAATGTAAAATAAAATATCGCAAGCTATGCTCTAAAAGAACATCCCGATTAAATGTGATTCTATATTTCCTACTAGTTGCAAAATAGTCTAACATACCTTGTAATGGGAAATCTAGATTTGCACAACCTTTCAAAAAATTGTTATGTAAATAATCAAGCACACCATCTGTTTGAGAACTAAACCAATTGAATAATTGAGCTTTGTAATAAAAAGATTTTAATCTCAATAAATTAGGTTGTGAGGGTGATATGTTATGATAGAAGTATTCGAAAATAGGCACTAAGCTATTGTAACTTCGGATTATTTTCGGATTGTCAATTTTTAAATCAGTAACAATAAAATCTCTCAATGCTTGGAACGCTGGATTATATTTAGTATCCCATTCCGCATCAATTCTTGTTACAAGATCCTTACCGTCTTGTCCAGAAAATTTCTTAGGATTAACAGTAGCTCCTTTGTTGTTTATCAACAAAATACACTTAAGAATAACTTCAATCTCGAAATTTAAACTTCCATTACTTAATTGTTCGGCAATATTTTCAAGATTTTCTTCAATATTTGCAGATAATTCCTTCATTGCTGCAAACATTAAATCGGAGCCATCTAACTTAGTTCCACCTGAATTAACTCTAACGAATATTTCCAACACTGTATTATAAGGATAATCATTAGCAACACCATCAAGTTCTTCAATCCAAAAATAGTTTTCTTCCGCTAGAATAGCTCTCATTCTACTGATATTTTTTCTGACTATCTTTTCTCTTAATCTTTTCTGAGAATCATCTTCATTAAGGATTATATCTAATTCGTCATTTATAGAATCACTTATATCTTCGGCTGATTTTCTCTCATATTTATAAATCAAGTCTTTTAGTCTGAAAAGAGGAAGGTTGGGAGTTGTGTTCTCTTTTAAGAATTTTACATTATATATTTGATTTGTTTGTTCGTCAATCTTATCACTTGTAATGTCGATATAGGCTTCTAAAATATCAGTACTATTAGTATCTTTTATTTTACCATTATATAAGCAAAACAAAGTCTGAATACGTTGTTGACCATCTAAGACAAACACTTTTTCAATTCCAAACTCAGATTTATTCGGTTCATAAAGTGTATGAAGATCAATATCTGGATTGATAATATCCATAAACTTTCTTGCTTTAATTTCTTCTCTTGTTTTCCAGAATAGCATTGTCTGAATTGGATAACCTCGCATCAAACTATCGAAAAGTCTACTCATTTGTTCTTTGTCCCATACAAAAGGTCTTTGAATGTGTGGAAGGTAAATTTCGCTATTTAGAGAATTGATAATACCGAAAAGTGATCGTGGTTTGTATGCCATAATTGTTATTTTTAAATAGTTGAACCTTATTGTTTGTACGAAATTTATTTTTTTTAATGCTTGTGCCTAACGACCGAGAGCGTGTATTAGCGGTTGGTTTTATTTTTATCTTCGTCTATGTCTGTTATGATCGTTCCGTCTCTGAAAATTATATCTATTGATTCTGAATTTGTTGTGAACAACTCGAATTCTGTAATTGTGTCAGAAACCAATGTTTTTACAACCTTGTCAGCAATGCCTATTTTGACTTTTCTGTCTCCCATGTAATGCGGCAATAGAATATGATACAATATTGGAGATTCAATGCGTACAAGAGTATCTATAATTCTTTCAAAAAGGTTTACTGTCCAAAATAATTCTCCGTTAATCAATTTTTCTGTATAAAGTTTAGTATCAAAGGTGATTGACTTTCCATTTGTGAGATTTTCCGCATTTGAGAAGTCTCCAATTAAGTAAAACCAACTTGCGTAATGTGCACGATATATGAAATCGTTAACTGTATTTTGATTGCTTAATTCGGCTGGGTCTACAAAATGAAGTTTTGTATTTGTAGTCTCAGATTCGGTAGAAAAGACCGAGCAAAAACAGATATTCTTGATTACTTTATATTGACTTTGGGTTTGTATAATCTGTTGCCCAATCTTACACTGATTTAGACCTATTTTAAGTTTGGATTTTAAAGACGATTGACTTTTTAGTTCTTTTCCTTTTGCTTCAACAAGACATATATTTGTTGTCTTTTTTAGGTCTTGAGCTACAAAATCAGGTGTCGAGGAGTTTCTAAGTATGTTGATACCGTTTTTCTCACAAAAGAAAGCAAAGTCAGTGATATAAGGATAACTTGAATTTTCAACAAAATATAGCCACATTATAGCTTGTCCAAGTTCTCCTATTTTATTTGTTCTTGAAAAGTCTCTTAGTCTTTTAAGTCTGTTCGACTTTAAACGTAAGTTAGAACTATGCAAATCAATAATAAGCGGTAAACTAAAAAATGATTGAATGGTGTCATAGTATAGCTCAATGCTATCTAAGTGTTTTGTACATATTGTTCTAGCTAAAGCAAGAGCAAGACTCCAACCTTTTATGTTAAGGTTGGAGTGACTATTTATTTTAATCAGACTCGCTTGTTTTGTTGTTACAGTTGTTCTCTGATATTCTAATACTTCAACATTTTTTTGTCCGTAATACATCATGTCTTATTTTTTTTTAAATTACCGCTAACGACCGTGACTATGCGCACCTGCGATTTGCGGGAGCATTCACTTTCGCAAAACGAAAAAGTGATTGCGGGAGCAAATACCGCTAAGTGTATGTAATCATGTAGTTTATAGTGTATTAGCGGTTAGTGTATTTCTTTCTTTTGTTTCACTATAGTCAGCTTAAATAATGTCATTTTACTGAAATTGGCTTTATGAGTTTTTTATCAATATAAATTAGTTTGAACTCTAAGCCTTCGGTAGCTTTTATAAATGATTCCTCCGAATTTTCAAAAGAAGCGAATAAAATTGTTTGAGCACTCTTATAACTTGACAATTCTATTAAAAAACTTCTAAAGTGATTTAATGATATATCCTGTTGTTTAGGTTCATCAAACATTAGTAATTTGGGATGATTACCACCAAATTTTACTGAAGTCAAATACAAACTACAAGTATATGCCCAGATACATCTTATGAAGTCACTAGCCGATGAATCAAACCTTAAATCATAAGTTTTTAAATCATCTCCAAATTGTTTTTTTGCAACCGGCAAATAATTATCCATAGAAATACCAATATCGTCGTTTGATTTACTTTTATAATCAAATACAGACAATAATCTTTTAAATTCAAAAAGTAAAAACCCTAATTTATCTCTGTCTTTATGTGAAAAATAATCAATAGGAAGATTTTCGGCTCTTAGTAAAAGATTTTCATGTTCCTTTGATAAACATTCAGCTTCTGAAAGTAGATCATTAAAATCTTCTAGATACCTGTTGTAAAACTCAATACGTTTTTTGATATTAAGTTTTTTCTCAATTTCCAATTCAGAAGGCAATCTATCATCCGCTACTAACTCTTTCTTTATGTCTCTTAATTGTTGACGTTTGTTTGAAAGATTCATTCTAATACGATTAAGCCTTTCTTCTTTTTCGGAAATTCCATGTCCTAATCCTTCTAAATAAACCTTTATCATTTTTATTTGAGCTTCAATAAAAATGATATTGTCTTCAATTAGCATTGGATTTTGTTCAATATCAATTGGAAGTAAAGAATCTTTTAATGGTTGTTCGCAAGTTGGACAAATGTCATGAGCAATTTTACAATCTATTTCGGCTCCTAATTTCTTTACTTTCTGAGCTCCCTTGTTTTTTCGTAAATCTTCAATTAATGATTCAAGTTGGATTTTATATCTAATTAGTTTGTCTTTTTCAAAGCCAAGCTCTTCACTTAGAAGTTCAAAATTTAATGTTGAAGTATTTATACTTTCGTTTAAAGATTCTAGTCTAGCTTCATTTTGTTGAATTTTCTCAAAAACTCTAGGTGTAATTTTATTTTCTATTTCAAATAGTTTTTCGCTTTGAAGTTCTATGAAATCAGAAATTGTAAATTCTTTTCCATCTTGAGTTAAAAGTATAGAAATCATACTTGAGTCGTTGATAATGGTTGGATTAGAATCTAATCCAATTAACTTTCCGCCTCCTTTTTCAGCAAAGCGGTTGAATTGTTTGTAAAGCTTTGACCAATTTTCATCAAGGATTCTTTTAGATATGAGTAGGTTTTGTTTTATCTGCTTATTTTCATACACATCTAGTTTTAGTAAAAACTCAATTACTCTTGCTTCTTTATTAGTTAAGCCATAAAAAGGCATTGTAGCAAGAAAGTCAGACCAACCAGATTTCTGTTCAATGATGAATGTCGGAGCTATTTGCTGTGGGTATACTTTTTTCTTTTCTCCCAATTTATTGTAGACATTAGGTAAATCCCAGTCTAAAAACTTCTCCAGAAATAAATGATAACCATAAGTATTATCAGAAGCACCTCCTTTGTCATGAATGTACATTGGTTGAGATTCAATTGATTTATTATGTTCTATTAAAACTGATCCTCGATATACATCTATTAATTTAGATGATCTATTCGAACTTAAAACGCTTCGTTTTACAGTAACAATTTCGTTCTTTGAATTTTCGAATTCTAATAAAACAAATGATTGAATAACATTGTGAGAAACACCTTTAGGATATTCAACAATGTCTTTCATCACAGATTGCATTGTTTTCTCATTAGTTCCTCCTATCAGTTCTTCAAAACCTAAACAATAGAGAATTGACTGAAACAGACTACTTTTTCCAGAAGTATTATCACCTCTAACAATATTGAATCCATCAGCAAATTCAAAATATGCACCGAAAAGACCAGTGTTTGTATTTACTTCAATTTTAATAGCTCTAATTTTAATCATTAAATAATTTCCATTTATTAGATAGTATTTGAAGTCTATCCTCAGTTATTGATTTTTTTCCAATTGTTTTTAAAAGTACAATTTCGTCTTTTAGAATTTCTATATCTTCTTCAATTTTACTTGTGAAAATTAGACCTTTCTCTTCCAAAATATACTTGCCTTTTAAATACGAACAGTATTTTTCTGCAACAGCAATATGTAAAGCTCTATTTAGGGTTGGTTCTATTCCCCAAACAGATAAATCTGTCTCATAATTGGATTTAATAAATTGCAGTAAAGTTTTTCTGTTTTCAATACTTTTAAACGTCCAAGAAAGAAGATGTAGTTTTAAAAGGCTTGATTTATTACCAACACACGTATATTTAAGAATTAAACAAATTTGTGCTATCTTGTACAAAGGTCTATATTCTGCTGGTATAGAGATCGGTCTTTTAGTAAATGAAATATTTTTGAAATTTAGTTCATTCATTTTATTCAAATTTTATTGGGCAACGTAAAATCCAATCTGCCATAACTTGATTACAAAGACTTTGAATCATTGTTTCATCTAAAAAAGTGAAAGCTTCTTTGATCTTTTTTTCTAGCAGCTCCGCAAATCCTTTATACCGCAAGTTGTTGTCTTTGGTTGGAAACATACACTCTTCTATTACTCGCTCTTCAACTTGACTTACAATTTTTATAAATTTTTCGTAGTCATCAGGATAGTCTATCTGCCATTTATTTAATATGCTATTCCCATCTAAAAAATGGATAATACTTTTTTCAGTTAGATCATCTACTTTTTTATCAATATTCGATGTGATAGATATGTTAAATCTCATTTTATGTTTTAATTGAGCATTCTCAACTAATGAAATCTTTGAATCTTTCCATTTAAGTTTCTCTTCTTCTGAAATTTCAACTGTTGAATTAATGTCAATTTTCATATCTGACATTTTTAAAAACGTATGAATCTCCGGTTTTAATGCATTGATGTCTATTGGAATAACTTCAAATTTCTCACAGTCTACTATTGACAAATTCAATGCTCTGATTTCGTTTCTTTTTTTTGTACAATGATCAACTATGTCATTTTTACTATACATTGGAGATACAAAATACCATTTTTCAATTAATGTCCCGCCAAGTTTCTTAGCTAGTTGTTTTTCGTATGTTTTTAGTTTTTTTAGGTCAGTTGTTATTTTATCTCTTTGTTTCTCATACAAAACATCTTGTGTATAATGTTCGTCTGGACAATAGCACTGAAAAGCTTTTCCAGTTCTAGTAAATCCTTCAATTCCATAATCGCCTGGACTTGCTAGAATTTCGAAATATGATTCGTTCTCATATTTATTTTTGAAACACATTTGACAAATAG
>Ga0302204_1000286_pt1 | contig 17280 bp, 14 predicted proteins | sample II_Fen_E1_2_FD_194578 | JGI IMG/M metagenome (GOLD analysis project Ga0302204, IMG submission 194578) | Peat permafrost microbial communities from Stordalen Mire near Abisko, Sweden - II_Fen_E1_1 | ecosystem: Environmental > Terrestrial > Soil > Wetlands > Permafrost | place: Sweden: Abisko...
CACTATTTTCATTAATACCTTTTGTCGTGAAATGTGAATAATTGATGTTATGTCCTACTTTCAACCATTTTTTTAATTGATGGTCAGAATTAAACATTGCAGAATATCTTTCAAAAACATCTTTGTTCCCTACAATAATACCATCATTTTTGAAATAGTTAAGACCAATGATATAAGTAGATTTTTCGTTTCCACCGGAAATTGCTAAGTGATGTTTTGTTGTATAACCACCTTCAAAAAGTGCACCCAACCAATCTGTATTGTAATTTTGGTCGATAGGAGCTGTCAGGATAGAGCTACCATCAGTGTTTTTTTCAGTCATAAATTGAGCATATTGCGAAGTATTCATCAATTTAGGTAATCTTGCAGCACTTGTGAATGAGTGTTGAACATCGTAACTGATTACAACTTTACCGCTTACACCTTTCTTTGTACTGATAATAATAACGCCATTTCCACCTTCAGCACCATAAATAGCACATGAAGCGGCATCTTTCAATACTTCCATTGATGCAATGTCTGCTGGATCAAGATAATTTATATCACCTGTCTTAACCCCATCAACAATAAATAATGGATTTGAACCTGAATTAGAACTAACTCCTCTAACTCTAATATTCATGCCTGCGCCTGGAGCACCTGATACTGGAACTACTTGAACTCCAGACGTTTTTCCTTGAAGAGCCTCTTCTGCTCTCGAGATATTGGTTTTTCCGATATCTTCAGCTTTAACGCTTGATATAGCACCAGTAACTAAACTCTTTTTTTGAATACCATAACCAACGACAATAACTTCATCTAAATTTTTTGTGTCTTCAGACAAAATAATGTTCAAATTAGTTTGCCCATTTATAGTCACTTTTTTTGTGGAATACCCTATGTACGAGAATACAAGGGTTGAATTAGAGGAAGGTGTTTCGATTGAAAAATTACCGTTAAGATCTGTAATTGTTCCAACTTTTGTCCCTTCAACAAGAACACTTACTCCAATTAATACAGAGTTTGTTTTCTCATCTGTAACTATTCCTTTTACAGGATTAGCTGCAGATACCGATGCTAAACTGGTTGTCAAAACAACAACAATACTAATCAAACTAATAAATAGTTTGTTTAGATGTAAATTGAAGACTTTACATCTTTGGTGTGATTTTTTGTTCATAGATTTAATTTAATAATGTGATAATGATTTTTAATAAATTAATTTGCGTTGTTTTATAATTCAAATCTGAATTTAGGAGGAATTGTTCATAATAAATAAATTTAAGGGGTTGATTTATAATGTTAATTTAAAATTGCCTTTTAAATTTGCATTGGAAGAATTGCCAATGAATATCTCATAATCCCCGGCTTCATTGATATATTGAATTTGATCGTTGTAAAATTTCAGGTTATTGGGTGTTATATTAAAAGTAACCAATCTGCTTTCTCCTTTTTTCAAAAAAAGTTTTTGAAATCCTTTTAATTCTTTCACAGGACGAACCACACAACCAACCAAATCACGAACATACAATTGCACAACTTCTTCACCATCGTAATCTCCTGTGTTTTCTACAGTGGCAGATACCGTAAGTTTATCACTTAGCATGGATAATTCAGTTGTTGATAATTTTAGGTCGCTTATTCTGAAGTTCGTATAACTTAAACCGAAGCCAAATGGATAGCGTGGACTATTTTGTAAATCAATATAGGCAGAGACATAGTTTTTGTCATTTTCATCTTTTGCAGGACGTCCGGTATTGAAGTGATTGTAATAAATAGGAATTTGACCTTCAGTTCTAGGAAATGAAATAGGTAATTTGCCTGCAGGATTGTAATCTCCAAAAACTACATCGGCTATTGAATTGCCAGCTTCTGTCCCTAACCACCAAGTATATAAGATGGCAGGAATATTATCGGCTGCCCAATTAAAAATTAATGGTCGACCGCTATTTAGTAATAATATTATTGGTTTTCCTGTTTTATAAATTTCTTTCATTAATTCTTCCTGAACGCCAGGAAGTTGTAAGCTACTTCTGCTTTTTGCTTCGCCACTCATATCGGCTGCTTCGCCCAAAGACATGATCACCACATCAGCCGCTTTGGCTGCATTTATTGCTTCGGCAAAAGCTGTTTTGTCGTTATCATTGATATTACAACCTTTAGCATATAAGAGGGTAGAGTTTTTATCCAGTTGATTTTTGATACCTTGGTATTGTGATATAATTCTGGTCGAATCGTCAGGAAAAGCAATTGACCAAAATCCATGATTAGCCGTTGTAGCTTTGAATAATGGACCTATTAAAGCCACTTTCTTTGTCTGTTTGGAAAGAGGCAACAAGGCTTTCCCATTAATAATAGCCTCATTTTTAAGTAGAACAATACTTTTTTTACCTATTTCACGTGCAAACGCTCTGTTCTCCGGGTTATTGGTTTGTTTCTTTTCTCTTTCGGTATTGCAAAAGCGATACGGATCATTGAATAACCCAAGCTCGAACTTCTTAACAAGAATGCGTTTTACCGCTTCATCTATGATTGAAATATCAACTTTGCCGTCCTGAACCAATTTTTTCAGATTGTCGCGATAACAGCGACTTTCCATATCCATATCCGAACCAGCAATAATAGCTTTCATAGCCGCATCGTAGCTGTCTTTTGCATAACCGTGCGCTATCATTTCGCCAATGCTGCCCCAGTCGCTCACGACAAATCCTTTAAAGTTCCATTGATTTTTTAATATGTCACGTTGAATATATTTATTAGCTGTTGCGGGAATGCCATTTATATCGTTAAATGAGTTCATGAATGTAGCAACATTGGCTTCAACGGCAGCTTTAAAAGGTGGTAAATAAGTTTCATTCAATTGTCTTAAACTCATATCTACCGAATTATAATCACGTCCACCCACAGCAGCACCATAAGCCGCAAAGTGTTTAGCACAGGCCATAACTGCATCTATATTTCCAAGCCCTTTTCCTTGAAAGCCATTTACTCTGGCTTTGGCAACTAAAGATCCAAGATAGGTATCTTCGCCGGCACCTTCCATGACTCTACCCCAACGTGGATCACGGCTAATATCAACCATTGGAGCAAATGTCCAATGAATTCCAAATGCTGCAGCTTCTGTTGCAGCAATACGTGCTGATTTTTCTATTAATGCTAAATCCCAGGATGCTGTTTCTGCTAAAGGGATTGGAAAAGTTGTGCGAAAGCCGTGTATAACATCCAGTCCAAAAATCAAAGGAATTTTTAAACGTGATTGAAGAGCTATTTCTTGAAGTTCTCTTGTTTTATCTACGCCTGTTACATTAAGCATAGAACCAACTTTACCCTCGCGAATCTGAGTTGCTTTGGCTCCATCTGATGTGATCTTGCCTGTTGCTTCCCAATCGCTTGTATATTGGTTTAGTTGTCCAATCTTTTCGTCAAGGTTCATTATTTTGATAACAGAATCTGCTTTGAGTTCTGGAATGGAAACCTGTCCAAAAGAATTTAATCCTAAAAAGCAGGTAAGCGGAAAGAGTAATAATTTTTTCATGTAAGTAGTATTTTATTATATTTCTATAAAATCAGTGAGGTTTTTTATACTCACAAACAGTAAGTCATATGTATGTAGTTTTATATTGCTGTAAACTAGCATATTGATATGACTTTATATAATATTTAAGGTTTTTGTTCAATTAAAGTGTCATAAACACAATAACATTAATGCTGCAAATATAGAATTGATTATTTATATACCCAAACAATTTGCGTGTTTATTTTACACTAAGCATCATATTTAACTTTATAAAAAATAAAAAACTCTATCAACCAGAATGTTGATAGAGTTTGAATCTCTATGGGATAATTCACAAAAGCTTTGCTTCGAGAGAAAAAAGTTTTTCAATCACGACCTCAAAAGCTTTGCTGCGAGGTCGTTTATTCTCTGTGCTATTTTAAGGTTAAATTATGGTTTCATCCCTAATGCTTTTATATAACTATCATTGCTAATACAATTTTCAAATTTCATATTGCGGATAAATTCATTCATTGCGCCTAATACTTCCGTTTGAGATGGACGTGCAATCCTGATTTTATCAAACCCGTTTCTGTCTTTTTTAGTAAAATCAACGACTATATTCCAATTATCGGGCTTTTTAATTCTCACAATACCTCTTGCATTCTCAAGTTTCTTATAAGGCCAGAAATGCCAACCAATATTATTATTGTCCAATAACTTCCGAAAAGAGCAGACCCATTCATCCGTATTCTCACCAGTTTCGCCCATGTAAAGAGGAAGGTTTACTTTTTTGCGAAAGTCAACAAGATCCTGGATACTTGTTTGCAGAGTATCACACGAATATCGATGACATGTGTACATCATTTTTTTATCGAAATGCCAATCGTAAAATACAGCAAAATTCCCATCCCACTGAGCACCTCCCAGCATAACAATGTGGTTTTTGTCGTATTTGCGAATAGATGAAACAGCTTTTTTATATACTATTTCAAGCTGTTTGTTGAGTTCTTCTTTATTGTTGAAATAATGAGCAATGGGTTCATTTAATAAATCATAACCAATAATTGTTGTTTCATTGGCATAATGTTTTGCTATTCGTCCCCAAATACTGCAATACAAAGCTTGGTCATTGGCATTTTCAAACAACCATGGATATCCATAGCTATCATCAATATTATCGCCGGTTTGTCCTCCGGGTGCGTCATGCATATCCAAAATTATATAGATTCCTTCCATTTTACACCAACCTATCACCTTATCCAATAATTCAAATCCTCTGTTTGAATTATTGTAACCCATATAATCTTCGTTTGTAAATAGTTTATAATGGAATGGAATCCGAATAGAGTTCATTCCAATTTTTTTGATATAGACTATGTCGTCTTGTGTGATATATTGATCTTGAAACTGATGCCAGAAACTGTTAGTACGATCAGGTCCAACCATTTCTTTTAATGCTTGGTCAATAAGGCGATACGAACTGACATTTTCAAAAAGAAACATATAGCCTTCAGGGTTTAACCAATTCCCTAAATTTGTACCCTTAATATGGAAATTTTCCCCGGTTGGAGCTATAATGTTTTGATCTCTTACGTCGAAAAATTTATTTGTTTTGTGATTCGTATTCGATGCTAAACTAATATTGATATTTGCAAAGTAGAATATACATAAAACAAGTAGATTATGATAAAAAAGCTTTTTCATGATAAAAATGTTTTAAAAATTAGTTTGTAGTGTCAATATTACAATATCTTTGTTATTGCAAATGTAATGTTCAATGAATTAATTTCCAAATAATATTGAATATATATTTTATTTGTTACTTAGGTGTAAAAAATAAATAATTTTGTGTGCTGATTTTTAAATTAATAGAACAAAATATAGATACGATGACTTCAAACCCAAACACGATAAATCATGATGCTTTTTTAAATGAGTTTTTACCTACATTATCAGTCGATTGCGCAATTTTTGGGTACGATGAAGATAAATTGAAAGTGTTAGTGCGACGAGAGTTTATTCCTGCAGGTGAAGAAATCTATTTAATGTGGAAACTGCCTGGTAATCATGTAAAAAGGACAGAAACTATTGATAGCACGGCAGCCAGAATTTTAAAAGAACAGACTGGTCTTGAGAATATTTACGTAAAACAATTCATGGTGTTTAGTGATCCTGACAGATTGAAAAAACGCATTCAGGATTATGAGTGGATTCGATCTCGTATAACTGATGAGAGGGTGGTTACTGTTGGGTTTTACTCTCTCCTAAATGTGAATGATGTGGATAACAGTAAGTTGATTGATGATGCAAAATGGGAAAATGCTTATGACATTAAAGAATTAATGTTTGATCACAATGAAATATTTGATGAGGCGTTTAAAAAATTACGGTATGATTTATTACACGAACCATTAGTATTTGAGTTGTTACCCGAAAAGTTTACCTTGACACAGATGCAAAAGCTTTATGAAGCTATTTTCAATACAACTTATGATAAACGGAATTATCGAAGGAAAGTAAACAAAATGCCATATTTAATCGCGTTGGATGAAATACAGTCCGGCGTTTCCCATAAACCGGCTCGTTTGTATAGTTACGATAGAGAAATCTATGAAAAAACACGTACTGAAAGATTTGATTTTAGAGTGTAATCATCTGATCCAAATGAAAATCAGATTGATAATTTATCTTTTCCAATAATGGTGTTTCTTACCTTCATTATAAAAATATATACAATTGGAAATAAGGATAATGCATTCGCCCAGATGAGTGGGCCATCTTTTAATAATATACCATACAACAACCAAAGTGATATACAAACAACTACTATACAATACATTACCAAAGATATACTATGCGTGTCTTTTGTTTGAATAACTTTTATTGCTTGTGGAAATTGATTTAAAACAGAAGTTAGTGAAGCTAAAAAACCAACAGTTTCAATTGCGGTCATATAAAATATTCTATTAAAAATATAGTAGATAAAAAGTTGTTTCGTTTGTCTGTTGATTGATGAAAATGAATATTAACCTGTTGACTAATATTTAAAACCGAAATTTCTCTTATAGTAGGTATTTTTACCAACCATCAATTCATCGGTATGGGTTTAAACAGTAATCCAATTTTGTGCAATCTATCCTAAAGCACTTAGTTTAATAATAAGCAAGTTATTGTTATATAAGAGTTCACTTTACATAACCCCAAAATTAGTTGAGGCTATGTAAAGTGTTTTTAGTATGTTAAATAGTCAGTGGCTTTTTGTGTATTTGAATTGCCCACCTAAAACTTATTAGCTCTTCTTGTAAGGATTTATTCATTTACATAGATATTTACTACTCTTTTAATACCATCTTCTAAGGTGATTTTAGGTTCCCAACCTAAACTTTTTAGTTTTGAAACATCCATAAGTTTACGGGGGGTACCATCAGGTTTGCTGCTGTCCCAAATCACTTTTCCTTCATAACCTACAGTCTTTCGTACTATTTCGGATAAATCTTTAATGCTGAGATCTTCGCCGCATCCTGCATTTACATGGGATGGTGTACTGTCGGGTGCATCGTAATTTAATAAGAGGAATACACTTGAATCGGCCATATCGTCCACATGCAGAAATTCACGCAATGGTGAGCCTGTTCCCCATAAGGTAATGGATACTTCATTGTTTGATTCCGATATGCCGTATTTGTTGAGCACCTGCAGAATCGCATCATCGCTTAATGAACCATTTACACCTTCAATAGGTTGTTTGTTCAAATCAGCACGCAGGCCGGTCCAGTTACTTTCCATCAGGCATTTCCCCAAATACATTTTTCGGATCAAAGCTGGCAATACATGCGATTTTTCAAGATCGTAATTGTCATTTTGCCCATATAAATTGGTTGGCATGATAGAAATGAAATTACATCCATACTGAGCATGATAGGCTTCACACATTTTGATCCCTGTAATTTTCGCAATGGCATAAGGCTCGTTAGTTGTTTCAAGAACGCCTGTCAGCAATGCATCTTCATGCATAGGCTGTTCAGCCATCCTGGGATAAATACAGGACGAACCCAGAAACAAAAGTTTCTTTACCCCGTGTATGTAACTTTGATGAATCACATGATTCTGAATCATCAGGTTTTCGTAAATAAATTGACCCCGATAAGTCATGTTTGCCACAATCCCACCAACTTTGGCGGCAGCAAGTACAACAACTTCCGGTTTTTCTTTCTTGAAGAACTCCACAACGTCTTGTTCGTTCAGTAAATTAAGTTCAGCAGAAGTGCGGGTAACAAAATTAGTATAACCCTTTGCTTCAAGATTTCTTTTTATAGCTGAACCAACCATCCCTTTATGGCCGGCAATATATATCTTTGAGTTTTTGTCCATGATTTTTTTAGAATGATTATTCAAAATAATTTAATACCCTGAATCCACCTTCTTTAAGATATGTTTCTTTCTTCATAAGCTTTACATCCGAACGCATCATGTCTTCCACCAATGCTTTCAAATCGTATTCAGGAATCCAGTTCAGTTTGGTCCTTGATTTAGTTGCATCACCAATCAATAATTCAACTTCGGTTGGACGGAAATAATTGGCATCCACTTCTACGATCGGTTCTTTAATCGCCCGGATTATATCAAGAAATTCGGCACCTACAAATTCTGTAAATTTTGCTTCGTCTATGCTGCCAATAGATCCTTTTTCATTGATTCCCTCCCCGCTAAATACAATTTTGATTCCTATTTCATCAAATGCCATACGGACAAACTCGCGGACTTCGGTAGTAGTCCCTGTGGCAATTACATAATCACCCGGAGTATCTTGTTGCAAGATCAGGTACATGGCACGAACATAATCTTTAGCATGTCCCCAGTCACGTTTCGATGACAGATTTCCAAGAAATAGTTTGTTCTGCATTCCCATCGCAATCCGGGAAGCAGCACGGGTAATCTTGCGGGTCACAAACGTTTCACCACGTAAGGGAGATTCATGGTTAAACAGAATTCCATTACTGGCATGCAGACCATATGCTTCGCGATAATTAACCGTAATCCAGTAGGCATACATTTTAGCAACTGCATAGGGTGAACGTGGGTAGAAAGGAGTGGTTTCCTTTTGAGGAACTTCCTGAACCAATCCGTACAACTCTGAAGTGGAAGCCTGGTATATTCTGGTTTTTTTTGTTAGATTCAGTAACCGTACAGCTTCCAGCAACCGTAATGTTCCAATGCCATCGGCATTAGCTGTATATTCAGGGGTGTCAAAACTTACTTTTACATGGCTCATGGCTGCTAAATTGTAAATTTCATCCGGTTGAATTTCCTGAATGATCCGGGTAAGATTCATAGAATCTGTCATATCACCGTAATGTAACAACAGGTTACGATCTGTCACGTGAGGATCCTGATATAAATGATCAATTCGATCGGTATTGAATGACGACGATCGACGTTTCAATCCATGAACAATATATCCTTTTTTTAAGAGTAATTCAGCTAAATAGGCACCATCCTGGCCTGTAATCCCGGTTATTAGAGCTACTTTTTTCATTTTAAAATCTTGATTAAATTATTATTAAGTTATATTCTTTTGAAATTAAAAATGGTTATTCGTTGTGCCGGATATTTTTAGATTTCAGTATCATCTTCGTAATAATGGAAATATTTTTCAGCTTCACCTTTTTTCTTGTTCCGGCTATAGCCATATCCATAGCTATTTCCGATAAGATAAGCATATTTATAAAGCTTATAATTTGAATACCGGCTACCATCATCCATTACATCGTTAATCACTGAGTACATATGAGGCAAATTATCCATTTTCAATTGAGTACTCAGCTTTTTAAAGAAGGTTTTACTCGTTTTTCCATTTCTGACGACAAATAGATTCACATCCGAAAGATGGGCTAATGAATAGGCATCGGTTACCATCCCGATTGGGCTGGAATCGACAATGATATAATCGTACCTTTTGCGTAATTCAACAAACATAGCTATTAGTTTATCGGATCGAATCAGTTCACCCGGATTAGGAGGAATTGAACCTGCAGGCAATATATCAAAACCAACTTTTGGCAACTGAAGGATAATATCATCCAGCGTGCATTGACCTGCTAAATAGTTGGTCACTCCATCTGACTGTACAATATTAAACCGCTGGTTTACACTTGGTTTTCGAATATCCATGTCGACTAATAACGTTTTCTTACTTGCCATTGAGTATACACCAGCAAGATTGATCGAGAAATATGTTTTTCCATCCCCCGATTCTGTTGAAGTAATCATGATCATGATTTCAGTTTTCCGCTGAACAATGAACTCAATGCGTGTACGAATTACCCTGAACATCTCAGTGAATGCCGATCGCGGATTCTTTGAGACCAGTAAGGGGTCTGTACTCTTTGTGTGTCGAATTGCACCAATTAATGGAAAAGTTGAATTTTTTTCAACATCATTACTTGAACGTATTGTATTGTTTAAAAGTTCAATAATTATGACAATAATTGTTGGTATCAGGATGCCAAAAAGCAAAAACATAAGAATGGTTTTTGATTTTTTCGCAGAATTGGTAACTGACATGATCCTGGCTTTGTCCAGTATGTTATTATCAGGTGTGTTTGAAGCTTTTAATATCTCAGATTCCGCTCTCTTTTGAAGGAAAAAGGTATAATAATTGTCATCCATTTTGTACTTCCGTTCAATAGCTATCATTTCCAACTCTTTCTTGGGAAGTTCTTCAATTTCTTTATTTACAACGGCATATCGTTTGTTAAAATCATTCTTTTCAATATCAAGTGATGCCCTCATGCTTTTAATTACTTCCAGTACGGTTAACTTGGCAGTCTCAATTTGCTTTGTATATTTTGCATAATACATATTCATTTCAGTGACTTCCGATCGTTGAACGTATAATTGATTGATTTGCTGTACAAAATTCATCAACATAGGTTCATTTAGTCCCAGACTTGAGGGCGCAATAATTGCCCCATCAGCCAGATTCGTTTTCAGGTATTTGGTTAGATAATCTAAGTAAGTTTCGCGTAGTTTTAGTTCAGATTGTTGGGAGTCAAATTTAGCTGCTTTGCCTAATAAATCACTGGTATGACTAGGAACGTCTACAATTTTATTGGATTGTCTGAAATTAGTCATGACCCCTTCTGAAATAGCTAATGATTTAGACACCACACCTAACTGATCATCAATAAATTTGATTGTTTTATTTGCAGCATCATTCTTCCTGTCCAGATTATCGGCAAGAAATGTCTCACATAATTTATTTATAAAGTCAATGTCGCGATCGGGTGTCTCGCTGACTAATGATATTTTTAATACAGAAGATCCTTCAACATCATAACCGAAATTAAGACGTGATTTGAAATCATCAACCAATGATTCCCTATCCCGGAAATGGAAGTATAAATCGACATTCCCCTGGAAATTATTTAAATTCTCAATTGTAATAAAAAACAAGTTGTGCTGGATTGGAACACCAAATCTTCCATTTAATTGAAAATTACTGTATTGCTTGTTATTTTCCACCGTAATGGTATACGTGCCCTCCTGGTGTACCTTAATTTTAAAAAGTAAATTGTATGCCTCTGGTGAAATATAGGTCGATTGAATTAGTATTGGTGAATTCCGATACAGATTACGGGTGATAAAAGGCCCTTTTGATATGTAATCGACTTTTAAAAAGGGAAGGCTATCCACCACTTTACATACGAGGTCATATGATCCTAACATGATAACCTGGTTGGTGACATTTTTAAACCCTGATTGCACTCCAAAACCTTGCATAAGAGCTTGCGAACTGTTTTCACCGCTTTTGTTTTCTTCAATCATTACTGTTCCGGCTGTCTGAACAGCAGGTAACCAGGAGCGGTTATCCAGGTAAGCCAACCCTAACGATACGATAATGCCGATCACAAATAAATACCAGAAATGAAGGAAATATAATATCCATTCCATGATATCGAAGCCAGATTCTTCTTCGTCATTAAACTGTTGTTTATCGAAATTATTTAGTTCCATTTTATGGGTGCATTATTAAGAAGACAAATGATAAAAAATTATTTTGTATAGTTCAGGACACTGAACAATAATGATAATGAAAAAGTAATTACCCCTAAAAGGGCAGAATAATTGGTTACTTTATAAAAACTTGAGAACTCACGTTGTACGTAAATGATATCATTTGGATAAATGTAATAATATTTAGAGTCGATAATGCTTTTAGGACGAATATCAAAATCCAGGATTTGAGTGCCTTTATCGGTTTCCCTGATAATCCTGACGTGTTTACGGTCACTTGTTTCATTAAAGTCACCGGACATGGAAAGCGCCTGGAATATAGTCAACTTTTCCTTATATATCGGAAATATCCCTGAACCGGCATCGCCAAAGATCGTAAATGTTTTATTTGAAAGACTTAATTTAATAACAGCATCGGGAATAATTTCTTTAAACCTTTTCTCGACCACTTTCGATGCTTCATTTAATGTGAGCCCTGCTACCCGGATATGGGAAATAAATGGCAGGTCGATAGTACTATCGGTATAAACGCGATAGGATGTCTGATTCTGAGAAGAGGAGGACGAAATAAGCTTGGAAATTGTTTCATCCGAAGTAATGAGCCGGTACACTATTTCATCGTTTACCTGTATATGATAATCGATGTAATCTGATTTTTCATAAACCGGCAACGACTTGTTTTTATCTTGTAATAGTCGTAAATTCTTATAATTGTAGCACGATGATAGCGTGAACAATGTCAAAAATAATACGAATATCTGAGTTTTGTTTTTCATAAACTGTTTAAATACAGTGTTTTTATACAAATAAATTACATATATTACATTGAAAATCCGGTGGTTTTCATAATAAGGTTTTATATATTATTACGCCGAATGAAAAGGTAGTTACCAGAGTTGATACGGCCATCCAAAAAGTGGAGACTCCAAAAAACTGTTCTTTCATGGGTTGAAGGAAAATCACATCATCCGGTTCTAAATAATAAAATTCCGAATTAATGATATCAATACTTCGGACATCGAATGTCTTTATTTGATTGCCCTTTTCAGTTACACGCAGAATCCTGATCTTACTCCGGTCGGTATTAAACCCAAAATCACCGGCCAGGGCTAATGCCTGATAAATGTTTACCTTCTCACGGGGGAACGGAAATCGACCGGATTTACCCGATCCAATGATGCTGAAGGTCCTGCCCACCACCCGAACGTCTACGGAGTTTATTTTCAGAACAGGCTTGATTGCATTTTCCAGTATCTCTTTTGTCTCACGAACTGTTTTCCCCTTTACCTTCACTTCCCCAATTATAGGAAACTGGATATTGCCGTCAGTTTGCACCAGATAAGTATACAGGTCGAGGTTATCATTTGAACCTGATCCTGTGGCCATTTGTGAACCTGAGTTACCCTGACCGTTAAAAAGGATATTTGTTTTATCATCCAGCGAATATACCTGTACAGAAAGCCTGTCACCCTCTTTTAAGCGATAATCATGATATGAAAAAGTGTCTTTATAGGCAGGAATTAAATTTTTAGGCGGTTGAAGGTAATTTATTTGGTGAGTTGTAATACATGAAGTTAACTGTAAAGCCAACATTATGAATAACACTAGTTGAGTAAACGGTTTTCGCATCTGTAAGTTTTTTTGAACAATTTGAAGCAAAGATAGACAAAATATGTAAATCAATATCAAAAGAAACAGAAAATACAATGCTAAAGCCCTAATTTCTGATTATAAATCAAAAAAAATAAATTTCAAAAGTCACTTTGGGCCAAAAACATTGAATATGTTGAAAAGGCTTATGATTGAAATGATTTCATTAGAAGTGGCAGCAGTAATTGGAATAACGGATTGTTCTGTCCTTTTATAAATCAGAACTCCGTTTTTCATTCACCGTTGTTTCACCATCTTACCAACACCGCTTTTAGGTTAAACAGTAGATTTTCCCTTATTAACCCGTATATACTCCGTATATGTTCCTTATCTATTTAAATATGGAATATATATGGAATATATATGGAACATATATGGAATATATATGGAATACCGGTGAATAAGTAGTAAAGAAATGATAGAAGGGTGGTGGAGCAATTGTATGGAAATAATCGACTTCCGTTGGCTTGATTTTGGGACAGACAGTTTGTTTCATTTCCCGGCAGAAGATGTTACGGAATGTCGCTGTCCTTATGAATATCGGGAGATATACTAAGACAGAATGGGTACATTATGTTATTTCTGGTGCTTAATTGGTGCTTTTGAAAAAAAAGAATTAAATTTGCACAAAAATAGAGTTTCAATAATATATTCCAGGCAAAACATGGTCTTTGCAGGTTTTGATAGTTTGACAGGCAAAACTAAGAAAGTCATTTCCCAAAACAAGAGAATGCTTATTTTAAGAACATAAATAATGAAAAATATAAAAGGAGTATTTCTTTTCGTATTGGCTATTGCTTTTTTCGTGTCTTGTAATTCACGAGAGAAACAGGAAAAACAAGCTGATGTCCGGTTAAAGCATATTGAACTGCTTATAAGCAAGGATCAGCTAAATGCAGCTAAAATAGAAATTGATAGTATTCATTTGTTATATCCACGGCTGGTTAATAAGCGACGTGTTGCGGCTGCTTTGGAAGATACAATTCTCCGCCGTGAAAGCTCCAGGACATTGGCTTATTGCGATAGCATTTTGCCAAAAAAACAGCATGAAGCAGATTCTGTTCAAAAGAATTTTAGATTTGAAAAGGATAAAGTTTATCAGGAGATTGGTAATTTTATATACAAAACCCAACAAACAGAAAGCAATACAAACCGCATTTATCTGAAAGCGTATGTCGACGAAAAAGCGGATTTCTTTCTGATAAGCAATTACTGCGGTGGAAAGCTGGAGCACACAACGGTAGAAATTGCGGCTAACGGTTTGTTTGCCCATACCGATACCATTGTTACGTCAGATCCTAATTATCATAGTTTTACTGATGGAGGAGTGCGCTGGGAAGTTGTTACGTTTAAAAATGAAGCTGGTAAAAACGTTGCATCTTTTATTGCCCAGAATGTATCTTTGCAGATTAAGGTGATTCTCCACGGGAAAAGGAATTATGTCTATTATCTGGATAACTCGGATAAAAAAGCTATTTCTGAAACGTATCGTTTGTGGGTTGTGAAAAAGGATGTTGCTAAACTGCAGAAAGAAATAAAAAAGGCAACTGCAATAATTGACAGAATTAAATTAGAGAAAAAGTAAAAAGATAAATAAGTTAACCGTTTTTGCTGATATGCTGATACTTTTAGTGAAGTGGAAGAATCGGTTTAACGGAAATAGAGTTAAATTATACGATTTCATAAATCAAAACACTCATGAAGTCGTTATTCAATTAAATTTTCAATCAATCAAATTAATCAATCAAAAAAATAAATGAAAAGAGCATTTCAAATTTTCCTGTTAAGTTTCATTGTTAGTTCAGCAGCAATGTCGCAAACTTCAAACAATGTAGAAATAATAGATTTGAATTTACAAAGTTTCAAACAAAAAGTATGGAATTTTGATAAGGATAAAACGTTTACCCGTTTGGGCAATTTACCGATAATACTTGATTTTCATGCTACCTGGTGTGGCCCTTGCAAAATGCTGGCACCTCACCTTCAGGCTATACAGAATAAATATAAAGGGAAACTCATCGTTTATAAAATTGATGTAGATAAAGAGCCTTTATTGGCACAACGATTTAATGTACAGGCTATGCCAACCATGATTTTTATTGGAGGTAAAACCAGCTATAAGTCAGAATTGGGTTATCAGGAGTATGATGCATTGGAAAGGCTGGTTACGAAGAGTCTATTTCAAAGATAAATCAGTATTAAAGTTCGTTTTCAAGGAATAGCTCCATTAATCTGGATACCGCAAAATGGTCAATCTCGGTTAATGGAGTCTTACTAAATTGTTTTACCGCTTCGTTCTCTTCCGAAATAGTTATAGAGAAGAATTGCGCATATATAACCCGATGACTCAGAACATGTTTCATCGGGTTTGATATTTTGAGGATTTCTACTTCAGCAATATTATGAAATAAAGATTTGAAAGCTTCATCATCAACTAATTCTGATGCGCTGAACAACCGGTCGCTTTCTATTAATGGGAACTCAAACAGATTCTGCCATACATCTTTTCCTGTGCGCTTTTGTAGAAAAGTATTATCCTGACTTTTTACAAAGAGATAGTTGAAATATCGATTTGTTGATTTCTTCTTTTGTGACTTAATGGGTAACAATGACACCGTGTTGTTTTCAAACGCAAGGCAAACAGATTGTAACGTACAGATAGTACAACCTGGAGCAGATGGTACGCATTGTAACGCCCCAAATTCCATTAAAGCCTGATTGTGCATGCCCGGATTTGATGTTGAAAGTAAGTTTTGAGCCAATAATGCAAATTCTTTTTTGCCGGAAGTGCTGTCTATTGGGGTTTGAATATTAAACAACCGGGACAAAACGCGGTATACATTGCCATCTACAACTGCGTAGGGTTGGTTGTATGCAAACGAGCTAATGGCTGCAGCAGTATATTCACCAATCCCTGAAAGTTTAATAATATCGCTGTGCTGAGTCGGGAAAACACCATTGTAATCGGTCATTATTTGCCGGGCTGCTTTGTGCAAGTTTCGGGCACGGGTGTAATATCCAAGCCCTTGCCAGTATTTAAGGACGTCGTCTTCTTCGGCTTCAGCCAACTCTGCAATAGTTGGGAAATGCTCAATAAAGCGGTTATAATAACTCAATCCCTGAATAACCCTGGTTTGTTGTAGAATGATTTCAGAGATCCATATCCTGTAGGGATCGGAAATATCACGCCAGGGTAAATCACGTTTGTAATCACTATACCAGTCGGTCAGTTTTTTGGAAATATATTTTAAAGAAACTGTAGAATTCATATTTTGGTGTATAAAACATTAAACACTTCGTTTGAAGTGTTGCATAATTTATTAAAAAATTGCATCTTTGCAGGCAAAGGTAAGACCTTGAACTTAACAATCAACAACCTATTCATTTAAACAATAATAATTATATGAAAAAAATCGTATTCTGCCTGTTTGTAGTACTTTGCGTATGTTCTTGCAAGAACTCATCGTATACAATTCATGGCTCAGTGGAAAATAAAGGATTGAATGGAAAAACAGTTTTTATTAAAGAACGCATTAACCGTGAATGGAAAACGATTGACAGCACTTTAATCGAAAATCAGACATTTGCATTTAAAGGGGTGAGTGATACGGCAAAAATTGCTTATCTGGCTTATGAATATCCGGCAGGTAATAAAATCCGTCAGGCATTTGTCCTTGAAAATGGAAACATTGCAGCAGCCGTTGATACAAGTGGATTTATGGTTATAAAAGGGACAAAACAGAATGATTTGCTGCAAACTTATCAGGATGATAAAAACTCATTCAATAAAAAATCGGAAGCTTTTTATAAATTGCATGCAAATAAAGCAAGAACGCCGGAAGAAGATCTGGCTTTTTCAAAAGAGACAGAAAAGCTAAACAAGGAAGAAGCCGGCATTGATAAGAAATTTGCCACAGAGCAAGTCAATACGCTTGTTGGAACTCACGTTTTTATGAATTCCTTTTATGAAATGAACGTTTCTGAAAAAGAAGCGATTGTGAGTTTGATGAATGCCAATAGTAAAAGCGTAAAACGTATTCAGGAAATAATTGCTGATATGGAAGTTGAAAAGAAAGTGGCTGTTGGGAGTAAATTCATCGATTTTAAGTTGCCTGGAATAAACGGAGGTACAATTG
>Ga0302204_1000296_pt1 | contig 16993 bp, 19 predicted proteins | sample II_Fen_E1_2_FD_194578 | JGI IMG/M metagenome (GOLD analysis project Ga0302204, IMG submission 194578) | Peat permafrost microbial communities from Stordalen Mire near Abisko, Sweden - II_Fen_E1_1 | ecosystem: Environmental > Terrestrial > Soil > Wetlands > Permafrost | place: Sweden: Abisko...
ATGACCTACATGAAAAGCATAAAACCAACTATTTCAGTATCCCGAAAAATGGGATTACTTAATTGATAAATGTGTGAATTATGATAATAATTTCAATAATTATATAAATTACAATGATTTAGATAAACTACATTTGTAAATCACAAAAAGTCTAAAAACTTTTTCTTGTAAAGTAAGTGTACCTAATTATTCTGATTCCAAATTGAGATAATACGTATCCAAATTCATTTATACTAAAAAAAACAATCATGAAAAACTCAGAAATTCAAAAACCAAAGTTTCCATTTTTAGTTGATGTCAGGGATTATATTTCCAATTCAATGATTATTAAAAATAATCATAATAAATTGAACGAAACATCTGATGATGTGTTGTTTAAAGTATCTGATGATCGTTCAGAAAATAGCAGACCTTTTGATCTTTTTGCACATATCCTTGAAGGATAAAGAGACTATGTTTACGTAAAAAACATATCTGATCAGTGTAACATTTAAGCAAATAGGACAAGAATAATGTGGTATTGTAAAATAATAAATAAGGATGGGACATCCCGAATTATCGAAGTTTCATGTATCCAATAGATTATTGCTGATGGAATAATTCGGTTTTACGGAATAAAAATTCTATACAGGATTTTAAACCTGATTTTACCACTTACCGGCAAGATGATAAAGATATCAGATTCTGAAAATCATCTCCAAAAATCTGATAAAACTCGTCTTCAATCCTTCATTGCATACATTCTATTCTTTTTCGTCCTTTTTCTAACCTCCATTCTTCGTTTCCGTTTAAACAGTGCTTGACTTGTTTGAGGTGTATTTATTTTAAGTTAACTAAGCATCAATTGATTAGAATGTTTCGATTTCCGTCTTTACTTCCTTCCCAACCAACAAGATTGGTTTGATAAGACTATATGGCATATTGATTTATTGGTTCTGTTGATTCTATAAATCGGACGAATAAAACGCAACTGGATATATATGAACGATATAGCTGCGTAATTCTTTGACAAGAATTTGTAGATTCCTAACGAAAAAAAGTGTGAATTGTGTAATTTTTTCCTAAAATTATGTAACTAGTTACCTTTTAGAAAGGATTACATTTGTATTATTCAAATAAGTATTTTACATACACAAAAAAAACAACAACATTATGAGTACAGGAAAAGTAGTTTTAGGAGTAGTTGCAGGTGCCGCAGTAGGTGCATTGGTAGGAATTTTATATGCTCCGGCAAAAGGTGCGGTAACACGTAGAACCATTTATAGAAAAGGTGAACACGAAGTAGAATCATTGAAAGATAAATTCAGTGATTTCGTTGACAGTATTACCGAAAAGTTTGAACAAACTAAAAATGAAGTAACAGATCTTGTTGAAGAAGTCAAAGTTAAAGTTGAAGAAGTAGAGAAAGATCAAAAAACTTCCAAAAAGTAAGTGTTGATTTATTTAAACATTAAGTCTGCTCCGGAAAGAAATTATTAGACCAATTGTCCTGCCTTAGGATTTCCGGAGTGGGCTTAGTGAGTTAAAACTTTGAAGATTCCCATTGAATTGAAATTAGCCCGCATTTATAACTAAACCAGCATTATGGAAGATAATTCGACTTTAATAGAATCATTGCTTGAAAGGGCAACTGAATATGGAAAAATAAATTACGAATTAGTAAAACTGAAAGTAATTGATAAAACAACTAATGGCATATCGACTTTTGTCCCTAATACAGTAGTTCTTTTAGTTTTAAGTTCTGTTTTACTCTTTTTAAATTTAGGAATAGCCTTTTGGCTTGGTAAAATACTTGGAGAGTTATTTTACGGGTTCTTTCTGGTTTCAGCTTTTTATGCTCTAATCGCTTTTGTCATGTATTTCTTTTTACGAAAATGGGTTAAAAGAATTTTCTATGACTACCTGATTAAACAAATTCTCAAGTAAATCAGGAATAGGGTAGTTGGATAATTACCTATTCTTTATGTATATAGATTAAAAAGTTATTCGACTTTAGACAAATAATAAAATATCATGGAAAAGATAACCTGTGCCGCCGAGCTTAAAATAGCCATTCAAACCTTAGAATTTGAACGGGATGTTCAAGGACAAATTCTCAAAGAACAATTCTTTGTTACTTTCGAGAGTCTTAAACCTGTCAACCTGATTAAAAACACATTGCAAGAAATAACTTCATCGCCTTATTTAATCGATAATATGTTTGGTGCCATTATGGGGATGGTTAGTGGTTATGTTTCAAAAAAAATAGCTGTAGGAACTTCCCATAATCTACTCCGGAAAATCGTAGGTTCTGTTTTGCAGTTTAGTGTGACAAACCTGGTCGCACAACATCCTGATATCTTTAAAGCAGCAGGTGATTTTTTAATACACAAGATATTCCATAAAAATGAAAATAAAATAGCCGAACGTGACAACAAATAATATGATACTGCCCTTCTATGCGAAAGCCGGCATATTCTTTGTCGGTCTGTGTGCCCTGTTGACGATATTATATATTGCACAGGGCATTATTGTTCCGCTTATTTTTGCTTTTATAGTCGCCATCCTGCTTAGTCCTGTCGTAGGTTTCTTTGTACGACTAAAAATAAACAGAATATTTTCGATTATTATTACGTTATTGCTTACAGTAGTAGTTATAGTTGCGTTTTGTTTACTTATTTATACCCAGGTTCTCAGTTTTAGTGACTCATGGCCTATATTCGTCGATAAATTTACGGCTATATTAAATCAGACAATCAGTTCTATTTCTCATTATTTAAATATCAGACCCTCGCTGATCCATGCCTGGATTACAAAAACTCAACATGAACTAATTAATATTGATGGAACTTTAATCGGTGAGACGATTGTTAGTGTCGGCAGTACCCTGGCAACTTTATTTTTAGTTCCTGTTTATATTTTTGTGATCCTGTTTTATCAACCGCTTTTATTGGAATTTATTCACCGGTTGTTTAATAAGATCCATCAAGACCGGGTGAGTGAAATAGTCGTTCAAACAAAATCTGTCATTCAGCATTATCTGTTAGGATTAATAATTGAAGCTATAATCGTTGGAGCACTCAATGCCGCCGGACTTCTGTTACTTGGCATACAATATGCGGTTTTATTGGGTGTGCTGGGTGCTTTGCTCAATGTTATCCCATACATAGGTGGAATCATAGCAGTAGGATTGTATATGATGGTAGCATTGGTTACCAAATCGTCCGAATGGTTTGTATTGTATGTTTTTGGAACACATATTTTTATTCAAATTATCGACAACGATTATATTGTTCCCAAGATTGTCGCCTCCAAAGTAAAAATAAATGCTCTTTTCTCAATCATTATTGTACTGGTAGGAAATGCATTATGGGGCATACCCGGTATGTTCCTTTCAATACCTTTACTGGCTATTGTGAAAGTTGTTTTTGATCATATTGAATCCTTAAAACCTTGGGGGTTTTTACTTGGGGATGCAATGCCAGCTCTGATTAAAGTCAAGCCATTTTTCAAAAAGAAAGCAAAATTATGATAAGGGTAAAAATGAAGGTTTTTGTCTAAAAGTCAGAGTCTGGATTTGAAAGTGAGGGTGTTTTATACCCTGTATTGATTACTACACATAAAAAACGTAAACAACAAAAAATGAAAAATATAATATCTAACGAAGAAGAGAATCAAATAAGTAATGAAGGATTATTTGGTTATGAAAATACGATTTATCCTCATACTCTCGAGAAAAGAAACCGACAACAGTCTGCCCAACTGCAAACTAAAGACCTTGCAGAAATACTGGTTATCACATCGTATCCTCCCCGGGAATGTGGCATAGCTACCTATTCGCAGGATTTAATCAAAGCGCTAAATAAAAAATTTAGTAAATCGTTATCTATCAAGGTTTGTGCGTTAGAGACAGAAACCCAGAATTATGATTATCCGGATGAGGTAGAATATAAGTTGAAAACTTCAGAAGTAACTTCCTATTTAAATTTAGCCCAGACGATTAATGATAACGATCAGATTCAACTCGTATTGATTCAACATGAGTTTGGATTGTATAAAGAACAGGAGCAGGCATTTCTTCAATTGTTGTATGAATTATCCAAACCGGTTGTGCTCGTTTTTCATACGGTTCTCCCAAAACCTGACCAACATCTGAAAACAGAAGTTAAGAATATTGTAGCAGCCTGCAAGTCAGTGATAGTGATGACAAATACCTCTTCGAATATTCTTCTGAATGATTATGGTATTTCTAAGCAGAAAATTACAATAATTCCTCATGGAACTCATTTAGTACAACATTTGAGTGAAAAATTCCTTAAGGAAAAATATAACCTGACAGGACGGAAGGTATTAACCACTTTTGGATTATTAAGTTCCGGCAAGAGTCTGGAAACTACCATTGAAGCATTACCTACCATTGTAAAGAAATGTCCTGAGGCATTGTTTCTGATTATAGGTAAAACACATCCGGAAGTCGTAAAAACTGATGGCGAAGTTTATCGAAAAAGTCTTATCCAACGTGTAAAAGAACTGAATCTTCAGAATCATGTACTGTTTATTAATAAATACCTGGCTCTACCTGAACTGCTGGAATACTTACAGCTAACAGATATTTATCTGTTTACTTCCAATGATCGGAATCAGGCTGTAAGCGGCACTTTTGTATATGCCATGAGCTGCGGTTGCCCTATTATTTCAACTCCAATTCCTCATGCTGTGGAGGTCTTGACCAAGGATACCGGAATTATTTTTGATTTTAATGATTCAGAGCAATTGGCAAAAGATGTGATCATGTTGCTCAATAATAATTTATTACGAAAAAATATCGTAATAAATACGTTACAGAAAATTGTGTCTACAGCCTGGGAAAATTCAGCCGTTGCACATGCTCTGTTGTTCCAGAAAATTGGAGGTAATAAAATAAAAATTCAATATAATCTTCCGGAAATAAATCTAAATCATTTGAAAGCCATGACGACTGATGTAGGCATGATTCAGTTCTCAAAAATAGATCAACCGGATATCGGTTCAGGTTACACGTTGGACGATAATGCCAGGGCATTGGTAACCACCTGTATGATTTTCAAACATGACAATCAAAAAGAGAGGATTGCTGAAATACGAAAATATCTTAGTTTCATTAAGTTTTGTCAACAACCTGAGGGTGACTTCTTGAATTATGTAGATCAGGATAAAAATTTCACAGATCAAAATAAGGAAGTCAATTTAGATGATTCTAATGGAAGAGCAGTTTGGGCATTGGGTTATTTGCTTTTATTAAAGGGGTTAATACCAGAAGAAATAATATCTGATGCTGAAGCTATTTTTGATAAATCCTTAGTTCATATTGAAACAATTGAATCTCCACGGGCTATGGCATTTGCAATAAAAGGGATCTATTTTCGTCAAAAAGAGATAAAGTCATCAGAAAACCAGAAATTAATAAGAGTATTAGCCAACCGTTTAGTGGGTTTATATAAGCATGTAGCCACTGATAAATGGGAATGGTTTGAAACCTCTCTGACCTATGCCAACAGCATTTTACCGGAGGCTATGTTATTCGCGTGGATGATCACAAAAGAATCAATATACAAGGATATTGCCAGGACTTCCTTTAATTTCCTGTTGGAACGGACTTTTAATGAAAATGGAATAGAAGTTATTTCAAATAAAACATGGCTTCAAAAAGGACAGGAAGCAGGTCGTTTTGGAGAACAACCGATTGATGTTGCCTATACCATCATGACCTTAAGTGAATTCTATAATGTTTTAGAGGACGAAGAATATCGCGCCAAGATGACCATTGCATTTAATTGGTTTCTGGGAAATAACAGGTTACATCAAATTATCTATAATCCCTGTACAGGAGGTTGTTATGATGGATTGGAAGAAACACATGTAAATCTGAATCAAGGGGCTGAATCAACAGTAAGTTACCTGATGGCAAGATTAACGATTGAAAAATATAAAAAATGAAAAGTAAAGACTCAAAGTCAATTGTAGTGATTGTGGCTCATCCGGATGATGAAATATTATGGGCAGGTGGAACAATATTAAGTCATCCCACTAATAAATGGTTTATAGTTTGTCTTTGTCGTGCAAGTGATTCCGATCGTGCCGCCCGGTTTCATAATACAATGAAACTGCTGAATTCAGAAGGAGTCATGGGAGACCTGGATGATGGACCAGATCAAAAACCATTAGATGAAAAAGAACTTGAAGAAGTTATTCTTGAATTGCTTCCTAAAAGGAATTTTGACCTGATTATAACTCATAGTTCAGTGGGTGAATATACCCGTCATTTAAGGCATGAAGAAGTGAATAAAGCTGTTGTAACGCTGTGGCATAATGGAAAAGTTTCGGCAGATGAACTCTGGACATTTGCTTACGAAGATGGCAATAAGGCCTATTTCCCGAGGGCAATTGAAAAGGCGGATATCTACGAAGTTCTACCGGAACAAATCTGGTTGAAGAAATATAAGCTAATTACCGAAACGTATGGTTTTAAGAAAAATACTTGGGAAGCTGAAACAACACCGCTTGATGAAGCATTCTGGCAATTTAAAGATTCACATTCTGCTGTGAAATCGATAAAGAAAACAGAAAAATAATTGAACATATTAAAGACTCTCGAATTTAAGTCTTTAATATCAATGTGCTGAAAAGTAAAGTATATATACTAAAACGTGTAAATACCTTGAAGGCTGCCTCTAAAAAAAAGCAACCAAGTTCTATCTAAAATTAATGTAATTTTTAAAATATATAATTATGAAAGTATTGGTAATGTATGAATATCCACCTACACCCGGAGGATTAGCGACACAGGGAGATTTATTATATAAAGGGTTATTGGAATTGGGCGTAGATGTTCATGCAGTTCACTTTGAATCGGATCAGGAAAAGGAATGGTATTATCGTTGGTTTAAGCCGGACGTAGCAGTTGGTGTTGGATATTGGGGATATACTCCTCACATAATTTTGAATCCATTACGAAATGGTATTCAACCGGTTCCATGGTTAGTATCCGATGGGTATATTGCAAATTACCAGGATGTCTTAAATGCACTTCCACTTATTTTGGTGACATCAAATTGGGTTAAAGAGATGTATGTCAGGGATGGCATTAACGGAGATAAAATAGAAGTTTTACCGGTTGGCTGTGACACGGATTCGTTTAAACCAATCCCAAAAGATGATCCGAAAATTATTGCTGTACGTGAAGCACTGGGTATCTCACCGGATGAATTAATGATTCTTACCGTAGGTGGAGATGCTGCTTCGAAAGGTGGTAGGGAAGTTATGAAGGCACTTGCCAGCATTGATCAAAAAGTTCCGAAATGGAAATATGTATGCAAAGTATGGCCACAAAAGCGCACCAGCATTCAAAATCTATCGGATGAAGAATTGGCTGCCAGTCTGGGCATTGACAAAAAGGTTATTTATGCCGTCAATACAATCTCTAGAAACTTTATGCCTTATCTGATAGGTGCCTGTGATATCTATGCAGCTCCATCACGGCTTGAAGGTTTCGGGATGCCACAGGTAGAGGCAGGTGCTTGTTGTAAACCTGTTCTCAGCATAAAAGGTATGGGTATGTTGGATACGATGGTGCATGGTGAAACTGCTTTTCTGGCAGAAATAGCACAAAAAATTGTAGTCAACGAAGTAATGCTTGGTGGAGAATCCGGATTTGAAGAACATCATAAAGTGGTGTTTGATACTCCCCGTGTTGTTGATTATCGTGCAGATGTGCCGGATATTGCCAAATATATGCTGAGACTTATGAATGATGAACCATTACGTGAAAAAATGGGTAAAGCTGGACGTGAAAGGGTTGTAGCGAATTTTGACTACCGGGTAGTTGCTAAAAAATTCGTGCAGATAATGAATGAAAAAATGGGGATATACTAGTCCTATCATGTCGGATAAATAAATTAAAATTAAAAGTTTCGACAAAAAACAATCAAATAGTATAAAAAATGCCATTAAAAAAAGGGAAGTCGAAAAAGGTTATTTCTGAAAATATTGAAGAAATAATGCACAGTTTTCATAAGAAGGGAACGATAGGGACATCTACCCCAGAGTCGAACGGGAAAGCACAGAAACAAGCAATCGCAATCGCTTTCAGCATGGCAAAAAAGAAGAAAAAATTATAGCATAATGAAACAAATTAATTCACAGGAAATAGAAGATGCAAAGAAAGCCGCGTTGGAAGTCTTGCTTCATAATTCACACGGACCGTATATGGGACTTCCCCGTACGGCAGGTTGGGGGTATCCTGAACCTTATACCCGAGATTTAATGTTTTCCATTTTGGGTATAGCAGTTTCCGGGAATAAAAAGCTAATGGATAGTATTCGGAAAGTGTTGGAGACACTGGCCAAAAATCAAACGGAGCATGGTCATATACCTTCGCTTGTTCATGATGGTGAAGATCGTGGATCGAGTGATACTACACCGTTGTTTTTATTAGGTGTCGGTGTGTTTAGAAAAGTAACGGGCGAAGCGGAATTCCTGCATGAAGCTGTGGAAAAAGCATTAACCTGGATGGAATATCAAAGTCCATCTGACAGGTATCTGGTTGCTCAGCAACCCACCAGTGATTGGCGGGATGAACAGTGGGTATTGGGATATGGTTTGTTTGTCAATACTATTGTTTATAGTTACCTACGTCTCTTGGGTCTGAATGAAAGAGCCGAACATGTCCGTAAGGAGATGAGCAAATTTACAGTTACTGCTGCCAGTGGTCATCGTCATGTTCATGAGGGTATGGTTGTCAAATATAAACCATATTATGCCTTTTGGTCTTACAAAATTCTAAGCAGTGAACGGTTTGATCTATTAGGCAACAGTCTGGCAATATTATCAGGTATTGCTTCACCAACCCGTGCCAGTGAGATGATTTCCTGGATAGAAGAGGAATGTGCATCTATGCGTGAAAAAGGTGAATTGGTAGTCGGTTTGCCTCCAAATTTCTTTCCTTTTGTAAAACCGGAAGATCCTGAATGGAATGAACGATATGCTGAATATAATAATCCCGGCGATTATCATAATGGCGGTATATGGCCTTTCGTAAGTGGTTTCTATATTGCTGCTCTGGTTGCTGCTAAAAAGTTTACACTAGCCAGAGAAAAACTTGAGGTATTGACTCATTTCATAAAAATATCAAGAGTAGAGAAAGTTGAATTTGGATTTAATGAATGGATAAAAGCACAGGATGGTCATGCCATGGGACAAGACTGGCAAACATGGAGTGCAGCGCTTTATTTATATGCTGCAAAGTGTGTGGAAGATAAATGTACACCATTTTTTGATGAAATGAGAAGTTCTGCTGCTGAAAAGTGAAATATAGAATCTAGCTGATTTACAAAAAATAAGGAACATATGAATTATGTAAATATTATAAGAAATTTTGCAATAATCTATTCTTAAAATATCCCGAACTTTGTGTGCTCTGAAAATTTATTCATATTATAAAATAAAATAGTAATAATGAAAACAAATGAAGTTTTACAGAAAGACGTTCAAGATGCCATCAAATGGGAACCGTTGTTAAGTGCAGCTGAAATTGGTGTTATTGCAAAAAACGGGATGATTACTCTTAGCGGAATTGTTGACACTTATGCTGAAAAATTGGAGGCTGAAGATGCAGCCAAAAAAGTAGGTGGTGTAAAAGCCGTTGTAGAGGAAATTAAAGTAAATCCATACAATTCAGGTAAAAAGAATGATACTGAAATAGCTACTGAAGTATTGAATGCCTTAAAATGGAGTTGGAAAATTCCAAATGACAAAGTTCAAGTGAAAGTAGAAGATGGTTGGGTAACTTTGGATGGTGAACTTAATTGGAACTATCAGAAAGAAGCAGCAAATGAGGCAGCAACAAATCTTGTTGATGTTAAATGGGTAAAAAATAATATTATTCTTAAATCGGAAACATCTGCCAGCGTTGAGAAAGAAGATATAGAACAAGCTTTTAAGCGTAATTGGTCTTTAGATAACAAGAATATTATTGTAAAAGTTTCAAATAATAAAGTAACATTAAATGGTATAGTTTATTCAACGTATCAAAAGGAAGAAGCCGGCAGAATTGCCTGGAAAGCGCCCGGAGTTTTGGCTGTAGATAATGAATTGATTATAGATTCTCAGGATATTATTGTATAAAAGCAAGGAAACCGGAGGACCAGTTTCCTCCAGTTTTTTATAAATTTCACAGTATAGATTCCCAAGTATTCTATTTTAGAAAAGGAATTTTGAAAATTAAAAATATCAATAAATTATTCATTTTAAAATTTTACAATCATGTATTACGAAAATTACTTTTGGGGAATGGATCTTATTTGGTGGATTGTATGGATTTTTCTACTAGTTTGGATATTTGCAGTACCTTATGGAATACCAGGTGAACGAAGAAAAAAAGATTTGCCACTTGATATTTTGAAAAAACGATTTGCTTCAGGGGAAATCACAAAAGAAGAATATGAAACGAGTAGAAAAATAATTGAAAATGATTGATTCTGACTAAAATGTAATTTGGATCTATCTTAAAACCGGTTACTTCTTTTTTTAATCTCTATAAATGTTACACTTTTAAATTTTCTCAATTTAGTATTGTAAATTGAAATCGTATATGGAAATTATAACCTATCATAAATACTTACTTGCCAAACAAGTAAATGAAGAAGAAAAGATAAATCTCCCGGGATATCCTGCATATCCAGGAAGTGAAGATATTTACACACAAGGTAAAGAAGAGGCCGAAATTGACCCTGAACAAGTAGCTACTGATAAAGAAACTGAAGTAGTTGGAGAAAATAATCAAAAAGAGTTTATTCAGGACGTTTCAGGTGGCGACTTAGATGTACCCGGTTCTGAATTAGATGATAATCAGGAGAAAGTAGGAAGTGAAGATGAAGAAAATAACTACTACAGTTTAGGTGGTGACGATCATGACGATTAAGTGGTTAATTTGATCTAATTAAATTTACTATTAATTGTTTTGTTTACATCATGATTCTTTCATTTTGGTAATAATCACAATTATTTATTATGCAACATTATGATACAAAACAAAATAAAAAGAGTCCTGATTGCGTTGGATTATGATCCTACTGCATTAAGAGTAGCCGATATTGGTTTTACCATGGCAAAAGAAATGGGAGCAGAGGTTATATTATTACATGTTATAATGAATTTGGTAACTTATTCATTGACTTATTTGAAAATGGATCCATTGAGATTAAAAAGTATTAGTGATTTCAAGGAAGCGTCACAGGATTTTCTGGATATACCAAAACATAGACTAGAAAATAATATGATTCAATCCATTGTAAAACAAGGTGATTTTGCTGTATCCATACTAAATGCAGCTAAAGAAATGGCTGTCGATTTGATTGTTATGGGGTCACACAGTTCAATGTGGTTGGAAGAAATAGTGATGGGGAGAGTAACAAATGAAGTTTTACAACAAACCAGAATCCCTATTTTAATTATTCCAACAAAGAGACGTGGTAAACCATATACCTTCATTTCATTGGAACATTAAACGTATTAACTACCCATCAGGCAATGGAACAGGATGTTACGATCAAAGGGTTTGAATGACAGCATGTATTTAAATCTAAAACTTCTTTTCCATTGCATTGATGGCATACTGCATTAGCATTATTCCTTTCCTGAAAGAGTTGATTTTAAAAATGTATTTCGTTTTTAAAAGGATAATTAAAACTGTAAAACCGAATATCTAAGCAATACGTAATTTAGTGTAAATAATAAAATCACATTCCTATGCGCTACTCTGGAAATAATATCAAATTGATGGTGAATAACATGGAGGTTAATTACACTGATGTGGGATTGGATGAAGCTCCTGTTATCATTTTTATTCATGGGTTTCCCCTTAATATGTCTATGTGGGATAAGCAAGTGGAAGTCCTTCTCGATCGTTTCCGCGTTATTACCTATGACATACGTGGCCATGGGGAATCTGATGCGGGAAATGATCCTTTTTCTATTGATCTTTTTGTATCTGATTTAATCAGTTTTATGAATAGTCTGAGACTACAGAAAGTGTCGCTTTGTGGATTATCGTTGGGAGGGTATATTGCATTAAATGCTATTGAAAACTACCCTGAACGATTTGAAGCACTTGTTTTATGTGATACAACATGCATGGCGGATTCGCCGGAAGCAAAGATAAAACGTATGGAAACTATTGAAACTGTCATTAGAGACGGGGTGGCTAAATATGCTGATGCGAGTGTAAAAAGCCTTTTTGCCCCTGAATCGTTTACTGCAAAACTTCCAGGAATTGCCGCTGTTAAACTGATGATTATAAATACCAGTGAACTGGCACTTTGTAGTACATTGCTTGCCTTATCTACCCGGACCGAGACCTGCACTAAATTAAGGGAAATAAATGTTCCGGTTCTTATTGTTGTCGGAGACAAAGATGGCATCACACCAACTGCCTCAGCAAGATTTATGCACGAAAATATAAAAAATTCAACTTTGCAGGTTATTGATCATGCCGGTCATTTAAGTAATCTGGAGAATCCGGAAGTTTTTAATCATCATCTTAAAATGTTTCTTGATTTGGTCTATAAAGAGCAGCTAAATGTTAGTCATACGTCCGATAATTCAATTTTAAGAGATTTACGTAGCAAGTTGAATATGTTGATATCGTTTAGGCCAATTTAAAGCCTTAAATCGATTTAAATAAGGAAAAGTAGAATCATTGATGAAATACAAACAGGTTACATGCTTTATGGAAACAAAAGGAAGCTGATTTAAACAAGATAACTCAATTCTAAAAAATAATGTATTATGAAAAAATCTGGTGAAATAAATGATCGTTTCGTAAAACAAGTGTTTACGGAGGCAAATAATGATCTTCAGAAATACTCAAAGTGTCAGTTAGGTGAGGATTTTTATAGCTTTAATAAAGGAGATAAAGAAATAAATCTAAATTATGATAGTAAGGCATTAATTTTGAATGGATTAGATTAAAAACAGTCATAATTTTTTTTATTATTATATCAGACTAGCCTACTTGAAATTTAAGGGTTGATATAGCAGGCTAAAGGAAAGATAATATCAGTTTAGGTCATTTCAATGATTGACAGATATTTATGCAAGATAACAAATATACAACTATTTAATACTAAAACTATGGAAAATTTAATTGAAAAAAAGACAATTGGAACAGCCAGAGCAGAATATATTGAAGTTGAACGTTATGTACATCTTCATGTTACAGATGCTGGTGAAGGCAGGCCCATTGTGTTAATCCCGGGTTGGCCTTTAAGTGATGAAATGTATGAATACCAATACAACGATTTAATGAATAAAGATTTTCGTGTTATTGGTATTACCTTGCGTGGTTTTGGCAGATCGGACAAACCCTATAGTGCCTATAATTACGATGTGCATGCGCGCGATATTAAAAGTGTGCTTGACAAACTGAATATAAACGATGCTGTCCTGGGTGGCTTTTCTATGGGCGGAGCAATTGCCATTCACTACATGGCAACTTACAATGCAGCCCATGTTTCTAAGCTGGTTCTTGCCGGAGCAGCAGCACCTATTTGGACACAGCGTAAAGATTTTCCCTATAATCTTACTTTAAGTGCTGTTGATGACTTAATTGCACTTAATTTTAGCGATCGCCCAAAGTTGCTTTCTAATTTTGCCAAGATATTCTCAGCCTCCGAAACTTCCTTAAATGAAGGTATTGGAAAGTGGCTGAACGGAATTGGATTAGTAGCCACAGCTCATGCTACAGGCCAATGTTTATATGCATTGAGGGATACAGATCTTAGAGAGGACCTGAAGAAGATAAAAGTCCCAACCTTGATATTACATGGCAAAAAAGATAAAATATGTTCTTTTGATTTGGCTGAACAGATGAAAGCCGGAATTGAAGATTCACACCTTGTTGCATTCGAAAATAGCGGTCATAGCCTGTTTCTGGAGGAAACCAGAAAGTTCAATTCCGAGCTGATTAAATTTGCACAAAATTAAGCTTAATTACCGCCAATTTACAAACAGAATAAGACAAGATTTTTAAATATATTATGGATAAACAATTAAATAAAAAAAGGGTAGTTGTAATGGCTACCAGTGGTTTTGAACAATCGGAATTTAAGAAACCAATAAAGGCTCTTAAAAAGGAAGGCTTTTTAGTTGATGTGATTTCTTTAGAAAAGAGGAAGATAAAAGGCTGGAAGAATAGAAAATGGGGTGATAAATTTAAAGTGGACGTAACGATTGATAAGGCACTTTCAGTTGATTATGATATGCTTGTATTACCGGGTGGAGTGATGAATTCAGATTATTTACGAACAAATGAACCTGCAGTAAAATTTGCAAGGGAATTCTTTGAACAAGGAAAACCTGTCGCTGCTATTTGTCATGCAGCTTCTATCTTGATTGAAACAGGATGTTTAAAAGGGAAACACCTGACATCTTATAAATCTATTAAGACAGATTTGATAAATGCAGGCGCAGAATGGTTAGATGAGGAAGTCGTGTTTGATAATGGACTCATTACAAGCAGATGTCCAACAGATCTTCCGGCTTTTTGTAAAAAAATGATTGAAGAGCTAAAAGCGGACATTCCTGTTTCTTCAAACAAATAAGAAGCAAATGAAATCGGTTAATTGAATTCATTCAGATAATAAACAAATCAGTTACACTTCCAATGTATGTGTATAGTTTAGAATAGGAAAGATAAAGTGATAATTAAAAAATAGTTTTGTCCGGATACCTAAACTTACAGGTATTAATTTGAAACGATGTAATTAATACCAGTCTTATGAGTAAAAATGTATCGGATCAATTAGTGGAAATATTAGTTGCAGCAGGCATCCAACGAATTTATGCTGTAACAGGAGATAGTCTTAATCATGTAAATGAAGCAGTTCATCGTAATGGCAAAATAAAATGGATTCATGTCCGTAATGAGGAGACTGCTGCATTTGCTGCTGGTGCCGAAGCCCAGTTAAATGGTCTGGCGTGTTGTGCAGGCAGCAGTGGGCCGGGTCATGTTCATCTTATCAATGGTTTGTATGATGCAAATCGTTCATCAGCTCCGGTACTGGCTTTAGCCTCAACCATCCCGACTAAAGAATTTGGCACCGATTATTTTCAGGAAACAAACATATTCAAGCTCTTTGACGATTGTAGTTGCTATAATCAAATGGCTGCAACGCCAACACAATTTCCACGCATGTTGCAAGCTGCGCTTCAACATGCTGTGAGTAAGAATGGGGTAGCTGTCCTGGGATTACCGGGCGATATTACCAATCTTCCTGCGGTAGCAGCAGAAACCACCACAACGCTGTTCCGTATCAAACCTGTTGTAAGACCATCCGAAGTTGAACTTAAACAACTTGCCGGACTCCTAAACTCATACCAGAAAGTCACTATTTATTGTGGGCTGGGTGCAGCTGAAGCACATGATGAAATTATTCAGCTTGCCGAAAGATTAAAATCACCGGTGGCTTATTCGTATAAAGCAAAAATGGAGATTCAGTATGATAATCCTTACGAAGTGGGTCTTACAGGACTGTTGGGGATTCCATCGGCTTATCAAAGTATGCATGAATGTGAATTGCTTGTGTTACTCGGAACGGATTTTCCGTATACACCCTTTATGCCGGTTCACAATAAAATTGTACAAATTGACATTAAACCGGAGAACCTTGGGCGAAGAGCAAAACTCGATCAGGGGCTTTGCGGTGATGTGAAAGACACGCTGCAAGCACTTCTACCTATGATAGAAGTAAAAGGAGATACTACTTTTCTCAATAGACAATTAGATTTTTACAAAGAAGTAAAAAAGAACTTATTGTTTTACGTAAATGATCCCGGGGAGCCAAACTCTATTCATCCGGAATATGTTGCTTCAGTGATAAATGAATTGGCTGACAAGGACGCTATATTTACAGTAGATACCGGAATGTGTTGTGTCTGGGCTGCACGCTATATTGAAGGAACCAGCGAACGGAAAATGCTGGGATCATTCAATCACGGTTCTATGGCCAATGCAATGCCACAGGCTATTGGAGCTGCATTTGCCTGCCCGGGCAAACAAGTGATTGCTTTTTGTGGTGATGGCGGTTTATCCATGATGATGGGCGATTTGATGACTATTGTTCAATACAATTTACCCGTGAAGATTGTTCTTTTTAATAACCGCTCATTGGGAATGGTGAAACTGGAGATGGAAGTAGCCGGAATTCCTGATATCGAAACGGATATGTTGAATCCTGACTTCACTAAACTAGCGGAAGCCATGGGAATGTTTGGAATTACGATCTCTGATCCCTCAGACGTGAAATCAACATTAGAAAAAGCCTTTTCACAGGATGGTCCGGCATTAATTACTATTCAGACTGATCCAAATGCCCTGGCTATGCCTCCTAAACTGGAGTTTGATCAAATGAAAGGCTTTGCTTTTTATATTGGGAAAATGATGTTAAGCGGTAGGGCAAACGAGGTAGTTAAAATCATTAAGTCCAATTATAAACACTTGGGTGAAGTAATATAGGCATAATTATAGGTTGATGTTTATTGACATTAGTTCAATGATTAGGCAATAAGAGCAATTAGATGTTGCATTTTAAACCATCAGTCCATCTTTTTTAGCACTAAAAACTGCCCATTTCTGCCGGCATATTCAGCAGGCGTAAATCTTAACTGAATTTTTAGGTTCAACGGAAATTGGCATGCAGATGTAGCCTTTTTTCTAAATTAAGTATACGAAATCCAGACTGTATTTGTTCTTGGCTCATAGGTGGTTCATTGAGGGTTCATTGAGGGTTGATTGAGGTAAACCTCTTTGAACCCTCAATCAACCCCCTCTATAGCCTCATTGAATCGTCTTTGATCAATGAATGAAAAGAAATGAGATTAGGTTTAGACTCCTGTGGGATGAATTGCAAGAAATGAAACAAAATCAGGATTGATTTCAGGATTGGCTTCAATGCCAACAAAAATCTGTTAGCAGGCGCAG
>Ga0302204_1000301_pt1 | contig 16783 bp, 11 predicted proteins | sample II_Fen_E1_2_FD_194578 | JGI IMG/M metagenome (GOLD analysis project Ga0302204, IMG submission 194578) | Peat permafrost microbial communities from Stordalen Mire near Abisko, Sweden - II_Fen_E1_1 | ecosystem: Environmental > Terrestrial > Soil > Wetlands > Permafrost | place: Sweden: Abisko...
ATTGACGGATCACTGTTTCATTGGCGCCTACTTCATAGCCCAGCAAGAATAATAACAACCAGATTAATGTTAGAATGAATTTGTGTATGAAACGCAGCTTATGATGACGGAGTAAATAGCCCACTACAATTCCGGTGATCATACAGGCAATGACAATAAACATAGGATTTAGCTTTTAAGAGTGCAAAGATAGGGGAAATTTAAAAACCCGAAAATGTATTCATACGGAAATGGGAAATAAGTAGTGGCCAGGATTGATTATATTATTCTTCAGAATCTGATCTATCCAAAAAAAAAGTCTACAGGCAATTAGAGAATACCCGTAAACTTACAAATTTATAGTTGGAATTAATGAGGTTAATTGCCGGATAATCTATTCGCCCACTTACTTGCATCATAAATTTGTATATTTATTCAGCAAAAAAAAATCGACTGAATTATGAATGCTACATGCTGAAAAATGAGTAATTTTGCACCTTCAAAAAAAAGAGGAAGTCTTAAGTTGGAAAAAAGCCTTTTAAACAAACAACAGAAATAATAATCAACAAAATAATATGAGCAAAAAAGCATTACTTATGATTTTGGATGGTTGGGGAATTGGGAATCAGACTCATTCCAATGTCATCTACAGCACGCCAACTCCTTACTGGAATTCGTTATTGGCAAAATATCCTAATTCTCAACTGTTAGCTTCAGGCGAAGATGTTGGACTTCCTGATGGGCAAATGGGCAACTCTGAAGTAGGTCACCTGAACATTGGCGCCGGACGTGTAGTGTACCAGGATTTAGTAAAAATCAACATTGCCTGCCGCGACAACAGCATCCTGAAAAACCCTGAAATCATCAGTGCTTATTCGTATGCCCGCGACCATAAAAAGAAAATTCATTTTCTGGGATTAGTTTCCGACGGTGGGGTACACAGTTCGCTGGATCATTTATTCAAACTATGTGACATTGCCAAAGAATACGGTGTTGAGGATGCTTTTGTTCATTGCTTTATGGATGGCCGTGATACCGATCCACGCAGTGGAAAAGGATTCCTGGAACAACTGGAACAACACCTGCAAACATCGGGAGGTAAAATAGCTTCTGTCATTGGCCGTTATTATGCCATGGACCGCGATAAACGCTGGGAACGGGTAAAGCTGGCCTATGACCTGTTGGTGAACGGAACCGGAGCTGCATCAACCGATGTGGTAGCAGCCATGCAAACATCATACGATGCCGGCGTGACCGATGAATTTATTCAACCTATCGTAGCCGTTGATGCTGCAGGTAAACCGTTGGCAACAATTGAAGCAGGTGACGTGGTTATCTTCTTCAACTACCGCAACGACCGTGCAAAAGAACTAACGGTTGTATTAACCCAGACTGATATGCCGGATATGGGAATGCATACCATGCCGCTGGAATTCTATTGCATGACTCCGTATGATTCTTCCTTCAAGGGATTGCACGTATTGTTCAACAAAGACAATGTCCAGAACACCTTAGGCGAATATGTATCAAGCCTGGGATTGAAACAACTGCGTATTGCCGAAACAGAGAAATTTGCACATGTAACATTCTTCTTTTCAGGAGGACGCGAGAGTGAGTTCGACGGGGAAGAAAGAATTTTGGTACCATCTCCTAAAGTGGCTACATATGATCTGCAACCAGAGATGAGCGCCCCGGAAGTGGCCGACAAACTGGTAGCAGCCCTGAACACCAAGAAATACGATTTCATTGCCCTGAACTTTGCCAATGGAGACATGGTGGGACATACAGGTATTTATGAAGCCATCCAAAAAGCCGTCATTACCGTTGACAATTGTGTCAAAGAAGTAGTGGAAGCTGCCAAGGCCAATGACTACGAAGTGATTATCATAGCCGACCACGGAAATGCAGATTATGCAGAAAATGCAGATGGATCGGCCAATACAGCACATTCATTGAATCCTGTTCCGTTTGTGTATGTGACAAGCCGAAACGATGCAAAAGTGGAGAACGGCAAACTGGCTGATGTAGCCCCTTCTATTTGCCAAATTCTGGGTATTCCACAACCCAAGGAAATGACAGGGAAAGGATTGATAAAATAATTCATAATTATTAATTCATACTTTAGAGTTTAAAGACGCCGTGGAATTATTCTACGGCGTTTTTATATACACACATCAAGATCAGCCGTATGAACTTTGTCTGTATTCCACTATCAATTAGAAATTTAATATAATTATGAAATATGAATTATGAATTATGGCTTGATTATCATTATCTTTGCATATTAAATAGTTGAAACATGAAACTCAGAACTGAACTTGAACATCGCATCCTGGTTTTGGATGGTGCGATGGGGACGATGATACAACACCATAAACTTACGGAGAAAGACTACCGTGGGGAACGCTTTGCCAATTGGAAAAACCTGGTAAGGGGGAATAACGATTTACTGGTATTAACCCAACCTGACATCATACGCTCCATACATGCAGAATATCTGAATGCCGGAGCCGATATTATTGAAACAAATACCTTCAACGCACAACGTATATCGATGGAAGATTATGGCATGGGCGAATTTGTACGTGAGATAAACCTGGCAGGTGCACGCCTGGCACGGGAGGCAGCGGATGAGTTTACAGCAAAAAAACCTGACAAACCAAGGTTTGTTGCAGGGGCTGTGGGTCCGACCAATAAAACGGCTTCCATGTCACCGGATGTGAATAATCCGGCATTTCGTGCCGTTAGCTATGATGATTTAGTTTCAGCCTATAAGGAACAAATACTTGCATTAATTGAAGGAGGAGTCGATGCCTTGTTAATTGAAACCATATTTGATACCCTGAATGCCAAGGCAGCTATTTTTGCAGCTGAAGAAGCCATGAAAGAGCTCGATAAAAGGGTTGAAATTATGTTATCGGCAACAGTAGCCGACTTAAGCGGTAGAACGCTGTCAGGACAAACCATACGGGCATTTCTGGCCTCTGTGGGACATGCCGACCTGTTATCGATTGGATTAAACTGCTCGTTTGGGGCGAAAGATTTAAAACCTTACCTGCAGGAGGTAAGCGCACATTCTTCGAGCTTTGTAAGTGCTTATCCGAATGCAGGGCTACCCAATCAGTTTGGCGAATATGACGAAACACCTGAAACTATGGCGGTGCAGGTAAAAGAATATATTGACGAACAACTGGTCAATATCATTGGAGGTTGCTGTGGTACTACGCCCGATCACATTGCAACCTATCAGGAGTTGATTAAAAAGGCGAAACCAAGGGAACGAAGAGTTAAGAGTATAAACCTGGAGTTAAGCGGGTTGGAGTTATTGGAAATTGAAGAAAGTTCTTTATTCGTCAATATTGGCGAACGTTGCAACGTTGCAGGATCGAAAGCTTTTCTCCGGCTAATCAATGAAAAGAATTATGAGGAAGCCCTGAGGATTGCCCGCAAGCAAGTAGAGGACGGTGCACAGATCATTGATATCAACATGGATGACGCCATGCTGGATTCTAAAGAAGAAATGGTTACTTTCCTACATTATTTATCTTCTGAACCTGAGATATCACGTGTGCCGTTTATGATTGATTCCTCGAAATGGGAAGTGATAGAAGCCGGACTAAAATGCATACAAGGGAAATGTATTGTCAATTCGATCAGTCTGAAAGAAGGGGAAGAAGATTTCCTGAAGAAAGCACGATTGATCCGATCGTATGGGGCAGCAGCTATTGTAATGGCTTTTGACGAAAAAGGGCAGGCTGACAGCTTTGAACGGAAAACACAGATTTGTACCCGGGCATACTATTTACTGGTTGATAAAGTAGGCTTTCCGCCACAGGATATCATTTTCGACCCTAACATACTTGCCATAGCCACCGGCATAGAGGAGCACAGCAATTATGGGGTTGATTTTCTGAATGCCATCAGCTGGATAAAACAAAACCTACCTTATGCCAAGATCAGCGGAGGCGTTAGCAATCTTTCCTTCTCTTTCAGGGGCAACAATGTAGTCAGGGAAGCCATTCATTCAGTGTTTCTCTATTATGCCATTAAAGAAGGCATGGACATGGGAATTGTGAATGCGGGCATGTTGCAGATTTACGAAGATATTGATCCTGACTTGTTGGAGTATGTGGAAGATATTGTACTGAACCGACGTCCTGATGCCACAGAACGTATGATTGAGCTGGCTGAAAAAGTAAAAAACAGGGCTTCGGGCGAGAAAGAGGAAAAAGTGGATGAATGGCGTTCACGACCGTTGCAAGGCAGGTTGGAATATGCATTGATTAAAGGCATCAGCGACTTTCTGGAAGAAGATTTAGCAGAAGCACTCACGCAATATGATTCTGCCATAGACATTATTGAAAAGCCACTAATGAGTGGCATGAATATCGTAGGGGATTTGTTTGGTGATGGAAAAATGTTCCTGCCACAGGTGGTAAAGACAGCACGTACAATGAAAAAGGCAGTGGCTATTCTTCAACCTGTTATCGAAGCTGAGAAAGTACCCGGGCAAAGCTCATCAGCCGGAAAATTCCTGATTGCCACCGTAAAGGGGGATGTTCACGACATTGGTAAAAACATTGTTTCTGTGGTATTGGCCTGTAATAACTTTGAAGTGATTGACCTGGGTGTCATGGTTCCAACCGAGAAAATAATCCGGGTAGCCATTGAAGAGAAAGTAGATATTGTCGGGTTGAGCGGATTGATCACACCTTCACTGGAAGAAATGACAATCGTGGCAACTGAAATGCAAAAAGCAGGATTAACTGTTCCATTGCTGATTGGTGGAGCTACTACCTCCAAAATCCATACAGCTGTAAAAATTGCACCAAACTATAAAGGTCCGGTGGTCCATGTAAAAGATGCTTCGGTCAACACTCATGTGGTAGCCCAGTTAATGAGTGAAAAGAACCATACAGCTTATGAAGCGGGTATTGCAGCAGAATATCAGGCACTGCGTGAAAAACAAACAAAAAAGGCTGATTTATTAAGCCTGGATGAAGCAAAGAAACGCAAACCTAATTTATTCTAACAATAACATCTCAGCGATGCTCATATATTGATATTTTATGAATCATAACCGGGTTGAGTTATGATTCATAAAATTATCTTTTCCCATTATTCACGCAGATCATAAAACTCATAAAATGACTTTCTCAGACTTAGGAATAAACGACAATATAGTACAAGCACTTCTTGAAAATAAGATTTCAGAACCTACTGACATTCAACTTCAGGCAATTCCTCATATCCTTCAACAAGACACCGATTTAGTGGCAGTAGCACAAACAGGGACCGGTAAGACGGCAGCCTTTTGCTTGCCAATCCTACAGACCATTGATTCAAAGCTTCCGAAAATACAGGCATTAGTACTAGTCCCTACACGGGAATTAGGGCAGCAGGTAGCCCGTGAATTCTTTTTGTTCTCCAAGCATTTATCCCGTGTATTTGCAGAGGCAGTATATGGCGGAGCACCTATCGAAGATCAGATACAAAAGCTGAAACGGGCAACTCATGTGGTAGTGGCAACTCCGGGACGTTTGATTGATTTACTTGAACGAAATGCATTAAGCCTTCAGGATTTAAAATACCTGATCCTTGATGAAGCCGACGAAATGATGAATATGGGCTTTAAGGCAGAAATTGACAAGATCCTTATATCATGCAAGAAGGACATAACCAAAATGCTTTTCACCGCCACTATGCCGGGTGATGTAAAACAACTGATCAAGGACTATCTACGGCCTGATTTTGTGGAGATACGTATTCATGCCGAAGAATTTGTAAACCAAAAAATAGAACATCAATACCTAATCTACAAGCAAGGAGATAAACTCGATTATCTAAAAGCCTTTTTATCTGAACGCCCGGATCAACGTGGAATAGCCTTTTGCAGGACTAAAGTCGCAGCCAAGAGACTGGCAAAACAACTTGCAGGTTTTGTGGTAACAGCCGATGCCCTTCATGGGAATCTGAATCAGGAAATGCGTGATAAGGTTATGCGTGGATTCAAGAAAGGGAGAATTAACCTGTTGGTGGCAACCGATATTGCAGCACGTGGAATTGATGTAAAAGATTTGGATTATATCATTCATTACCATTTACCTGAAAAGTCTGAGTATTATACCCACCGCAGCGGACGAACAGCACGTGCAGGGAAATCAGGGATATCTATCTGCCTGGTTAAGACAGAACAACTGGAAGACATTAAAACATTGGAGTCGGACCTGAATATTCAGTTTTCACCTTTAAACATTCAGCTAAAACCCGAACAACCAAGTACCTCAATAACCATGTATATGAATATTGGCTTTTCGCAAGGTTTTAATAAAGGTTCCCTTCGTGAATTCCTGACAGAAGAAGCAGGACTCAATATGGATGATATGCAAAATACGGTGGTGGAAGATAACCGCTCCTATTTTGATATCCCGCAAAAATACGAACAACAGATTATATTAAACTTAAAAGGGTTTAAACTGGCACACCGGAATCTGAAGATTACATTAAACGGTGAGAACAGCAAGAGGAATATTTATTAGAAAACAAACCTGACCTATTGGATTGCTGCATAAATTTCAGTTCATACAAAACGCCCAATTGCTTAAAAAAGAATTGGGCGTTTTTGTATCCGGATAATTTAGATATAACCTTATATTTCCTAACTTATCATATCACTCTTTCCACCTTTTTCAAACTCACATAACAAACATACCCACTGGTTTGATAGCCCATATCAGTTATTAATTCCATATACTGCTTTACCTGTTGCAGGTAGGTTTTGCTTTCTTTATCCCCGAATTTATAATCTACGATGGTAGCTTCATTCCCTTGTATTACTACCCGGTCAGGACGATACTGTTCACCGGTTGGGATAAGGATCGTAGTTTCGTTCAGGACACGGGCATCCAATGCAAACCAGTTATCTGTTTCGGGCAAGTTCCAAAAATGCTGCATTTCTTCTTCTACAGTCTTACTTTCAGCTTCACTAATACGACCTGAGCGTACCAGTTCGAGTATTGCTTTTGGCTGGTCGGATTTATGTCTGATCTGCTTAAGTATATCATGCATGATAATCCCATAATTCAACCGACTATCAGTCAGGTGCTGGTTTTCCAAAAGATAATCCAGGCTTTGATGGCGGATACGCAGACGATCAATGCTACTTACCGATGGATAAACCGTAACCTTTTCATTAAGGTCTTCACTTGGCTTATCCTGATACACAGCCTGCGTTGGATCGCCCAATTCAAACACCTTGGTATCTTCATTAAATGAATTGGAAAGTGATATTATTTCCATATCCATACCCGGAGTCTTCACACTAAAGCAGGCAGTAAGCAATGCCGACAAGGAATTTATTTTATCCAAGCTTTCTGGTTCTTTTTTTTGTGCAGGAGCCATGCAAATCAGTTCGTTTTTGGCACGGGTGAAGGCAACATACGCTACATTAAGGCTGTCGATAAACAAATGCATTTGCTCGTCGAAATAGTTTTCTGCAAATATCGATTGTCCCAGTCTGGAACCATATTCAATGGGTAATAGTGGCAACTCATTAAAGGGGGCAATAGTCGGTTCACACCATAGGATATTCCGCATCCTGCTATCCAAATCCCAATCGCAGAAAGGCATGATAACGACTTTAAAATCCAGCCCTTTCGATTTGTGCACCGTCATAATGCGCATGGCACTTTGATTGTCAGGCGTAGAGATACATTGTTTCACACCATTCTTCTTCCACCAGGCAAGGAAGCTGTTCAAGTCAGCAGTCTTACCGGTTGTATAGCGGAATACTACATCCTGAAAAGCCTGAACAAACACTGCTTCATTATGCCACGCACCTATGCCGAAAAGCGAAATGATCTGTTCCACCATATCATAGAGTGAGCTGTGATGCACTTGTTGAAGTACTTCATTTTCTTCTGCAGTAAATAATGAAGAAAAGACTTTTCCGTTTAATTCTGAAGTAGCAAAGCAGGCATTTAAGGCTTCGTTTTCTGATTTGTGTTGTTTACCCCGGGCATATTCATAATTCACAATGGTTTGTTGGATGCTGTCCGTTGGATTGACAAACAGTTGCAATAGACCAAGAACAAATCTCACTGATGCTGCTGTACCTATGAGCAGACCCTCATTACCCATAATATCGTAACAAGTACCTGATTTAGCTTCCGGTGTTGTTTTATAATTCAGCAATTTATGAATCACATCCTGTTCTTCCCGGTTGGTGCGTACCAGGATGGCGATATCGGCAGGGCGATAACCACGGCTCTGTATATCTTCCAACATCGAAGGCAATCTGTTCAGGCTTTCTGCTTTCCAACCGTCCTCATTTTCATCCCGTTCAATAAAAGTCAGCTGTACCCTGCCAATACCAGCTTTAGTCGAAGTCTGCTGATGAATATTGGCATAAGCATGTTCAATTTTAGAGGTAAGCACTTCCAGTGACGGATATAACGGCAATACTGCCTTTAGGTTTTCATTCAGCTTGGTTTGAAGCAATTGGGCAGCCCTGCGAAAGAATGAATTATTAAAATCAATGATATTTTTATCGCTACGCCAGTTAGTCTCCAGGTCCTCTTCATGTAATTGCTCCGGACGGAAATCAGTAAGTACTTGTTCATCCAATAGCTTCCAGTCTGAATTACGCCACCGGTATATGCTTTGCTTGACATCACCCACTACCAGGTTAAACTTACCTGCTGCCAGACTATTGGATATGAGCGGAAGAAAGTTCTTCCACTGGAGTATGGAAGTATCCTGAAATTCATCAATCATAAAATTATCGATATGGATTCCCGTCTTTTCATACACAAAAGGGGTATCGCTGTTATCAATAATTTTATTAAGCAACATGTTTGAGTCCGAAATCAACATGGTATTTTGCTCATCTGTCAGCTTCTTGATCTGCACTGCCAGGTCCGATAAAATACCGAGTGTATTGATATGTTTCAGCACCATGATTGCTGAATTATAGGTTATAATATCAACCTGAAACAACTCCACTAATTGCACGAAACACTTCTGCAGGCCTCCCTGATAGGCCGTTTCAATGGCATTCTTAATATCCTGAGGCTTAGATTTGGTATAGCAATTACTGACATCGTCGGCATAGCTTATAAACCGGTTGCTTATTTCAAGCTTTCCCTTGATCAGCTTTTCCAGTGTATTGGTGGTCTTGTACGAAAAGTCTTCGTGCGTAAGGCCGTTCCTGGCCATGATGTTCAACCCGGTAATGGCCGTTTGTTTCACTTTAGCTTCAAAACCTGTTTTAATCTCACGCAGGCTTTTTCGGTAATTGCTCAGAAACTCCCTTTCGTGTAATTTACGGTTAGTATCTTCTGCTTTATGCTGGTAGCTTTCTTTAAAAATCTCTTTACCAAGCTCCATGATGTTGCCACGCATATTCCAATTCTCCGATTGCTCAATACGTTCCTCGGCATAACTGGTGAGCCATTGTAACAGCTGCTTGTTTTCGTCTTTCGACAGGTCAAGAAAGAGGTTATCTACCGACTGCTCTAACGTAGAGGAGTTATCCAGCTCCAGGTTATATCCTCCGTGTACTCCAATATCCCGGGCAAAAGAACGGATAACTTGCTGAAAGAACCGATCAATCGTACTAATGGAAAAGGAAGAGTAATCGTGCAGTATCGTAGTGAGTATATGTTTTGCCCGTTGGTTAACCGATTCTTCATCCATACGAAATTCCGCCATTAAGCCTTTACGGTAGTCCGACGGTTCACCTTGCGACAACGCATGCAGTTCTTTCAATATACGCGTTTTCATCTCGTCGGTGGCTTTGTTGGTAAAAGTTACCGCCAGGATACGACGATGCGCCCGCTCCTTATGTGGATCAAACAACAAGTGTATATAGTCTTGTGTAAGCCGGTATGTTTTGCCCGATCCGGCAGAGGCACGATAGATGTTAAGCATATGGATTAATTCACAATTTAGAATGCATAATTCATAATTAAAGAAAGTACATTTTAAAAATAGCCGAAACTACTTTGTTTCGGCTATAGTTTTATGGTTTGAAATGATATGATTTATATAAACTATGTTTTTTTGATGATTGTAATCGTAAAGGATGTACCAGGTGGCATTTTATATTTCGTCGGTATTTATAAACTTTACTCCCAATTTAGCACTCCTAACAATATTTTGCCCAAATCATCATTGGCTCTGTCACTATAGAATATCATTATCGTCGTATTTTTTTTTACTTTAGCCTTCGCGTTTTCTCTAAATTCTTCCGATGTTATATATTCTTCGGGGGTCTCTTCTGATTCAGGATAAGTTATCTTCACAACTTTATTATGCTTTTCCAATTCACGTATAAGTATGAGGCCTGTTGGTCTACTTATATTATGTTAGCTGTTACTTTTATAATTTGCAGGATTTAAATGATAATGCAAATATACATATATCGTTTAGAATTAAGACTAAAATTATTAGAAAAATCTCATTGGCAGTCGTAGGATAAATTCTTGGAATATACTGTTTCATTGGAAAGCAGATCACTATTATCATTCATGATTTTTCCAAATAATGCACCGTCTAAATTCATCTTGTTTTCTTTTGGGATTAACATCATCACATATAATGACTTTTGTTTTTTATAAAATGAGATCATTAATGGATATTTAATCCGTAAGGCAAATAAAGCTTCCTTACCACCAAAAAAGATATCCGTTGGCGCATCTTCACCATATCTTAAAGAGAATGTAGATACCGGTAAATAATAGCTTACAAAATTTTTATTAAAGATATTCTTTTGTAATTTTTTGTTTTCACCCATTAAGCTGAAAATTACTTCATCAACTTGACCCACCTTTTCTCCTCGAATCCGAAAGTTAAATTCAGTACTGTTTAAATGCTTAAATGTCTGCACAGAGGACTCATAGGAATCCACTTCTCTATATTTCAGGAGAGAATTCAAAACTCTGTCGTTCCTTAAAATGATTTTTTTATAATATAACTTTCCTAAATCTCTATAATTAAAGCATTTAAATAAATTCCTGCCATTGCCATTTACTTTATAAACAGGTCTCAGGTTTTTCAGTTCATTCGTTTTGAAAAGTACAGAATCCTCTTTGTCTATTTTCTGACTAACCTGACATTGAGCATTCAACATTGATTCAGAATTCATTTTTTTTGCTTTATATACAAGGCAGATAAAAAAATAAAGACTTAAAACGCTACAGAATCCAATTATAATCCTTATTTTTTTTAGACAACTCACGGATCTCTAGTTTTAATAAGAAAATGTTACTGATTTTTATGAAACAAAACTCATTTAAAGTTTATCTTCTTTACTTTATACCCCATTTCCAGTAGTATCTCCGCAATCTTCACCCTGAAATCCCCCTGTACCAGTATTTCTCCGTCTCGTGATGAGCCACCTGCACCACACTTTATTTTCAGAGTCTTGGCTAGTTCCTTTAGTTCGCTGTCCATACCCTGAAATTCTGTCACAAGTGTGGCAGTTTTGCCTTTACGCTTATCCAACTCAACCCGTAAGGGTTCGGTTTGCCTCTTTTTAGCTGGTTTTATGATGGTTTCAGCAGGTGTTTCTTTTACTTGCGGCACTTCGCTTTTCAGTTCGTTTAGTTTATCTCGCCAATCCATAATGCTAATTCATAATGCACAATTCATAATTCACAATGAAAACCATTCGGTGTACTCTATTCTTTAGCCGAATTATCTTCTGAATGTTTTTGAATTGCAGTTAATATTTTGATTAATTCTATGCAGTCAATGTTGTTTCTCTCAAATTGTTCTTATCGACATGATCATTACCGGTCTGTTACCTATTCTGTCCGTCCTATATCTTTGACTTATGAAGTATGAATTAGTTTAAAGAACTCCCATATTATTATGCCTCCTGTCACACTTACATTCATCGAATGCTTGGTACCAAATTGCGGTATCTCAATACATCCATCACAGGCATCCACCACGCTTTGCTGCACCCCTTTTACCTCATTGCCCAGAATAACGGCATATTTCTTTGTCGCATCCAGCTTTAGGTTGGGAAGCTTTGTACTCCCTTCGGCTTGTTCTATGGCATACACAATGTATCCCTGCGCTTTTAATTCCTCCAGTGCCACATGGGTATCTTCGTAATGCTTCCAGTCAACCGTATTCTCAGCCCCTAATGCTGTTTTGTGTATTTCGGCATGCGGCGGTGTGCTCGTAATGCCGCAAAGGTATAGTGCTTCCACCAGGAAGGCATCGGACGTTCTAAATATGGAGCCCACATTATGCAGGCTCCGGACATTATCGAGTACCACCACGAGTGGTGTCTTGGTTTGCTCTTTGAATTCCTCTGTTGTAAGGCGATTCATTTCTGTTATTTTTAGTTTCTTCATATTTTTTTTGAGGAGTAAGAGGCAAGGAGTAAGAGGTAAGTAAGTTTGAGAGTTTAGTATTGTTCCGTGTTCTTTGTTTTTTGATCTTTGTTTTTTTCTACCCACTCTTACCTAACTAGAAGTTCAATCACATACACTATTATTAATATGTTTATCCCCTGGTGGGGAATATCGTTAAAAGGCTAAACTCTCTATGGATATTGATCTCCTAAAGGAGAAAAGAATTGTATTGATGTATTTCACCTGTTTTTCCCGTAGGGAATTAATATCCAGAGAAGAATTATAATTTAACCAATATTTCCCGCCAGGGGATTAACCTTTTGATTTGTTAGATTCAATTTTCCATTCAACAATATCTTCACTACCTACTATTTACTAATACTTGCGTCTTACCGCTATTTTAATGCTGTAATAGCCCGTTCAATGATCGTATCGTAGCCATTAGCCTGATCGGAAGCCGTTAAAGCAACTGAAATGGTGGGATCAATTCCAAATTCAGTATTTACCATGGCGGTATTGAACATGGGGGAAGATGAAAACCGTACCAACCATCCGTTAGGTAGTTCACTCGACAAAGGTAGTCCGCCACCACCTCCGGTTTTATCGCCTACAATAATGGCTTTGGGTGCCTTAGTCATCCGGTTCACAAAATCATTGGTCGCACTGAACGACATCCTGTTGGTAAGTATGGCCACAGGACGTTGCCATTGTATCGTACTATGGGCGGGAGTTACTATCTCAACCGGACTGGAAAAATCAGAATGCCCATCACCTGTCTTGTGCTTGATATAGCCTGTCACAGTTGATTTCGTAAAGAAATAAGAAGCCAGCTTTTTGGAATACTCCAACGATCCTCCTCCATTATCCCGCACATCAATAATTAAGGCGCGGCAGGAAGAAAATGAAGTAAGTATATAAGCTATATTTCCGTCTGAAAAAGCATCCGCAAAACTCCCGTAATAAATATACCCGATACGCCCATTATCAATTGTTCCATAATTCATTCCTCCGGCCATCCTATAGCTTTTCCCCAGGTAACGTGTAGTATAGATCAGGTCTGAACTGAAATTATCAGGATAATCCTGAAACCATTTCCAGTATCGGCTTACATCAAAGTCAGAATAAAGATTCACATGACCATCTTTCAGTTCGGATAACATGCTGCCCAATAAATCAAAAAACTTAACCTGCGTAGTGGCAGATGAAAGTTGTTTGTGATACACCGTATAAATCGAATCCCAGTTGATCTGCTTATAATCAAGGTAGCAGTAACGCGTATCGACTATATTCCACAATGCCTGAAAGTTTCCTTCATGCGTATTGGGCTGCGACTCCGGCTCATTCATGCACGAAGGAAGCAAAATTATAGTGAAAAGGAATATTAGAATCTGTTTATTCATTGTCGAAGCTTTAATTACGCATTATGAATTGGGTATTATGAATTATTCCCTATTCGTTTGTTGAAATAAAGTTAGCAGGTGCTTTTTTGGAACGGCCTCCAAAATGAATCACATCAAACGTAGTTCCCAGCATGAAGCTCAGCTCATTTCTGTCAAAAATCATATTATTCGCTTTATATTGCAATCTCTGATACCCTACTCCAATTCGCCAGACAGAACTTTTGAATGGAACGTCCAGGGTAAGCTTTGGATGAATGCCCCGTTTATTAATAATTGAACTAAAATGGGAAATATCAGACGTATTTCCCAACATAAACATTTCATAGTAGGATGCTCCGGCCAATGGAACATACATCCACCCGATAACAGGAGTTTCAACGGCTAGTTGAAGCTTCAATACCAGTCTACGAAGAATAATATCATATATGGCTACTCCCGAAAGGTTTAGGTTTGTTGCCAGATCAACATTCCCGGGGTTGTTAACATTCCGGGGTACATCTTTATACCCAAGCCCGGCATCCCACGTGCCACCTGCCAGGACAACCAATCCTTTCATTGGCCTGAAATGATAGTGCATTCCCCAACTGTAATTCACAGCTAAATAATACATGGCACTCGTTTGGGCAGGATTTAGCAGGGATCCTCCTTCCAGGTCAAGTTTACTTTGCATCGATATATTGGTATTCGTAATTGACAAAAACCGTCGGCTTTCATGTTCAAACTGAATGCCTGTACCGGTATAGGTCAACGGAGAAAGATACGGATCGATCAGACTAAGTGATGAAAAACCAATCGTATTGGTTTTGGTAGTCAATAAGTATTTTTGTTCATACCCATTCTGAGCGGAAAGAAAAGAGCCTAACTGGATGACAAATGAAATTAAAACAATTTTTTTCATCTAAACAATGGAGTTTAACAAAATTATTTCTACAAAAATAGGGAAAATGTTTTATATCCTTTTTTGATTTTAAGTCAACAGGGCTTTTATTAAAGTAAAACACAGCTTATTGACGTATAGAAAGTTGAATACAAAAATAATCAGAAAGGAAAAATCGAATAAAACTCACGGATTTATCCCAAATTTCTAATCTACATACTCTTGTTCAAAGTGAATGCCGCTACCGGTATAGGTCAACGGAGAAAGATACGGATCGATCAGGCCAAGTGCGAAAAATCCAACTGTATTTGTTGCCGTTATCAACAAATACTTTTGTTCAGTCCCGTTTGAGCATTAAGTATTGACTCAAAAAGTATTAAGTTAACAATCAAAAGGAGTCTTTTTATCGATACAATTGCATCTAACCTGATTCTGTTGCAAAAATAACAAAAAAGTTCCGGATTGTGGCTGAATCATAACTTTCATTCCTTTTTGAATACGACGCAAATTAGCAGAAATTTTTCTGCATTCATTTTGAAGGATTATATCTACATTACTGGTTTTAAATATCAGGGACAAGAAAATTAGTGATTTATTTTAGATAGTTGGCATTTTCTTTCAACCGGCATGCAACGTTTCTCTTGCAACTTGCATCTTATATTTATCAGGCATCTATACTATCAGAGAATGAAAAAGCTAACATTGAAACTTTATGACAAATTGATCGTCGGGATTTTATTTTCGGCTTTGTTTGCAGCATCCTGCAAACCCGACGAACCTGTTCCTGCATATGGCATTGTACCCATGTATGGTGTGCCTGTCGCAAGCAGTATCTCTACCCACAAAGCTCCCCAAACCAGTCATCCTCATGCTGAATGAAAAAAATATTCTTTAAATCCTGTGACAAAATTATGATAGCCCTGCTCGGACTGATTGGGTTGTTGACTGGGTGTAATCTAATCCACCCTCCTGTGGCTGAATATGGAGTGCCTTATGCTGACTATGAAATAAAAGGCACTGTGACCGACAGCATCACTTCGGCTCCAATTCAAAACATAAGGGTTACCGTTACCCAAATCCTGACTTATACTGAAAAGGATTCCATACATACCCATATTGACACACTGGCTTTAAAAGAAACCGACAGTGCAGGGAAATATGATATCAGGTTTCAGTCCTTTCCACTGGACAAGCTGACGTATAAGGTAAAAGCAGATGATATGGATGGATTGACAAACGGGGGTGATTTTAATTCTCAAGCTAAGGATGTATTGTTTATACATACTGATCTGACCGGGGCAAATGGAGGTTGGTATAATGGTAAAGCCTTAAAAATAGTTGATCTCAAACTAAAAAAGAAATAAGATCCTGTGAACATAAAAAAGAAAATCATACTTTCCCTCTTTCAGCAACATAAAAGGAATCAAAGTAAATTACACGAACTTACCTACCTGTTTTGGGAGTGTACCCTGCGATGCAACCTGAATTGCATCCATTGCGGCAGCGATTGTTCAAAAGAAGTCATTTCACCTGACATGCCCGCCGGGGACTTTCTAAAAGTACTTGATTCCATTTCCCCTCATGTCTCGCCCGAAAAAACCATGGTGGTAATAACCGGTGGTGAGCCTTTAATGCGTAAAGACCTGGAACAATGCGGTGAAGAGATATACAGACGCGGGTTTCCCTGGGGAATGGTGACAAATGGCTACGGACTGACACCTGCCCGGTTTAAAGCTTTATTAAAAGCCGGATTGCGCTCCATCACCATTAGCCTGGATGGACTGAATCCCGAAACCCATGATTGGTTTCGCGGGAAAGGCGGTTCATGGGATAAAGCCCTCAATGCCCTGGAGCTTGTAGTTGCCACCCCTGATTTAATGTACGATGTCGTCACCTGTGTCAACAAACGGAATATCGCCGATCTGGAAGCCATCCGTGATTTATTCATTTCTAAAGGTGTCAAACGTTGGCGGTTATTCACGGTATTTCCAAAGGGACGAGCAAAAAATAACCCCCTGCTGCAACTGTCCAATCAGGATTTTATCCGGTTAATGGAATTTATCAAACAAACCCGAAAAGAAAAAAATATAAATGCTTCATACGGATGTGAAGGTTTTCTGGGGGAATATGAACTGGAAGTTCGCGACAGTCCTTTCTTC
>Ga0302204_1000303_pt1 | contig 16767 bp, 13 predicted proteins | sample II_Fen_E1_2_FD_194578 | JGI IMG/M metagenome (GOLD analysis project Ga0302204, IMG submission 194578) | Peat permafrost microbial communities from Stordalen Mire near Abisko, Sweden - II_Fen_E1_1 | ecosystem: Environmental > Terrestrial > Soil > Wetlands > Permafrost | place: Sweden: Abisko...
ATAAGAGCAGGCATTTTTCTGATGGTAGTTATTGATACCTGTTGTGCACTCATACGGTTTAGGGTTACATTAGCATCTTTTCGTTGCGATGTAACCACGACTTCCTTCATCTCTTTGGCTGCATTTTTAAGCTCTACATCAAGTTTTATCGGCTTATTTAATGAAATCTTTTTGGAAACAGGTTGATAGCCTACATACGAAATTTCCAGCGTATACTCTCCTTTGGGCACACTGATAGAATAAAACCCGTAACTGTTAGTCACTGTTCCGGTTTTTAATTCTTTAATTGAAATAGTAACACCAATCAGTGCTTCTCCATTTGCGTCGTCTTTTATATTCCCGTTCAAACTAATCCTATTGGCAGGCAAAACCGCAAGAGCATTGTAAACAAACAAGGAAAACAAACAGGATAAAATAATTTTTCGAAAATTCATTACTTATAATTTAGGGTTTTATAGTTATTTAGATTGGATATTATATAAGTTAGATTCTTGTTACTATAGAATTTGTGAATTCAATGGTTCATTGCAAATAAAACACAATCTTCGATTTCCGGAGGGAATCAATGTGAATAACCGCGGGTGCAACCCGTGGGTAAAACATACAACCATGACAGAACCCTGAAGGGGTTCAATAACATTATTTTATAGTGATATTCAGCCCACTTCGGGGCTGGAGTTGTGTTTCGATTTTCATCCCCCGGTTGCGCTTCACTTACCGGGGGTTATTTACATTTAGCCACTCCGTGGCAATAAATAGTCTTTCAATTGACTCTTATATTCGTAACTTATATAACGTTTATTGTTACTTAATATTGGTTTTAAAACGAATAAAACCAGAAAATCGTTTTTCCGTTTTATTAATAGACGTTTTCTCTATTGAATTATAACACTGCAAAAATACGATATTTTACTTTTAATCTAACAATTAATCTGTTGAACGCCTAAATTTTCCCGATGAAAATACATAATTCAGGCATGAAGTATCTTTTTCCAACCCGAAAAGCACTTTATAAAAAGGTTTGAATATAAAAAGTAATCCGACTAAAAGACTAAACATAAGATGATTTGAAACGAGCAAATTATACTGTCACCGATACATCATTGCTTGTTTCTTTGATAATAGGCATCAACACGTTGTTTGACATTGTCACGTATATTAAGCCAGAACAAATTATAATCGTACGTATGCAGATTCTTCAATTTATTTATTTTGGCACCCGCATCCTTAGGTAAAGATACCCACAATACTTTCGAGTTGGGCTCTATGCCGGCACTTACAGCATGTGGTATAGCCTGATTAAATCCATAAAGTGCACCTTTGTTCAATGATTCCGGAGCCCATTGTGTATCCGTTGTCCACGTAAGCGGATTTACACACACCGAGTTTCCGTTTTCCTTTTTCACCTGATTGGATATTTCACCCTTTTGATAGGAACGCCAGCTTACATAACAGCCTGTAGCGTCGGCACTGTTGCCCAACGGAATGTGCTTGAATGATCCAACCGGAATGTTGTAACCAATTATGTATGCACATACAAGCTGCTGTTGAAGAGGTTTACCATCAAAATACTCCTGAAGCAAACGGATGGCGTGTAATGTACCCTGACTGTGTGAAGCTATGATAATGGGTCTCCCGTGATTTTCGTTCTTCAGGTAATACTCAAATGCTTTCTTTATATCGCCGTAAGCTAAGTCAAAAGCTTTTGTTGCTTCGTCCGACTCTGGAACAAAGAATGCTTTGATATTAGCCTGTCTGTAACGGGGAGAAAATACACGGCCTACAGCATTAAAGACAGAGGCCTGATAGAGTATTGATCTGCTGTCTGTTCGGTTATTGACGGCTGTATCTCTCAGGTCAGCATTCCACGATACGGTTTTTAGTTTGTTCAATATTTCCATACGGTTGCCGTCCGCTTCCAGAATTCCGGTTTCGTCGGCTAAACCAAGGTAGGAGGTAGGATGAATAAAAAATACATCAGCTTTATTCTCTTGCTTTTCATTTTTTAAAAATGCAGGAATGCTATCGCTGGCATCGTGCTTGTAAGGGGAAGCTGCCCAATAATACTGATTACTATAATCGGGTGCAGTACCGGTGTTTGGTGCTGCATTCTTACTTAAGTTCTTTTCAAGATAACGTTGTACTAGTTTGCCTTGTTGACCGTAGGAGTAAACACCTATAGAAATCATGATAACGGATAAAAACAGTATTTTCTTCATATAAATTCAATTTGATTATATTTATATTTAGTGAATAGAATATGCATTAAAATAGTCGGTAAATTCATAAACAAATATAATGCCTGTTTAAATTGTGTATATAATGAATTAAAATGAAAATTGGCTAAAATGTTCAATCCGAAGAACAACTTTTTTATAACTTTGCAAGCCAAAAATTGAATGAATAGTAATTCCCCCGTAAAAATGAAACGTAGTTTTTTATCATCCATCCTTTTTGTCCTTTTATTCTCTGCATGTTCGGTAAGCGAAACCAAAAAAGATAATCAAATTGACCCTCAGATAAAGAAAGAGATACATGTACTGAATAACAGAATAGTTGATGGAATAGTAGAGAATAATATCAGTAGAATATTGCCCGATTTTGATGACAGGCTGAAGGACAACAAAAAAGTAGTTTTGCAATTGATAGAAGTTGTAAAAGGGGCATTGAAAGTAAAGGACTACAGGATACTGAATGAATTTTATCAAAAGAATGCCGCCAAAAAAGGTATAGCTACAGTCAGCTCAGGTACAGGAAACCTACACGATTATCAGTTAACCTACGACTCGCACAACAAAGAGATGTATGTTATCACATCCAGTTTCGAGGACAGTGTGTATCAAAAGAGTTTCACGTTTGTTTATGCAAAACAGGGTAATAGATGGAAACTAAATAACCTACAGGCTGGAGTATTGAAGATTACGCGCAAAGATGCTATTGATTGGTATCAACAGGCAAAGACTGAATACAAGAAAGGCTATTTGATGGATGCTATGTGTCATGTAAACTTAGCCACCCGCATATTGAATCCGGCTAATCACATGTGGCAATACAACAAAGGCAAAGAAATTCAGCTGTTTGAACGACAAATTACAAAACAGATTTACAGCAAATATCATTTCCCTTTTACCGTAACTGATGTGCCTTCAAAGCCGGTCATATACAGAGTCTATTCTGAGGTTGCACCCAATGCATGTTTCCCGTTAGTGATTTATACCACCTCTGTCGATTTGAATGATATGTCAGCACTGGGTAATGAATGCAAGGCTATCCACAAAAGTATAGGAACCCTGTTCCACGGACTAGACACCAACAATGACATGATTTTATATAAACCCCTGAAAAGCATTCCTACCGGAACTAATCCCGAAAACCTGAATGATCACAAATCTATTTTCCTTGTAAAGACACATTGAGTAAGCAGAAGAATATAATGTCGTATTTTCAAAAAAAATAGAACGCTGATTTTTCGGATTGAGCGGATAAAAGCGGATGATAACTAAACGGATCTTAAACTGATTTTAGTCATGCAAGCATGACAGATATAATACTTGACTATTTAAAATCATTTCGACTTGTTGAAATTCAAATCCGTATAAAAATCCGCTATATCAGCGTTTATCCGCGTTCTAATCTTTTTTCATTTATAAAATACTTATACTACATTATATTTATCCTAATACTTAATTACTCTGTAAGTCGTTTATTTTCTTTTTACTGAAAAGCTATAAAAAAAGGATCGAAATCTATCAGTTTCGGTCCTTTTTGTTTTCTTGTTTGAAATTAGGTTATAACTCGCTAAAATTCATTTATAAAGGGCAACTTTACGAACCTTATTTTTTCAGGGTTGTTCTTTTGTCGTAACAGAACGACTAATCCTGTTCTGTTGTCCACTGAATTGATGATAGAGTGGTGGCTTCCCCGGTTTTTTTAAACCCTGTCTTGTTTTTAAGTAAGCGAAAGATTATAATGTTGTATTTAAAAAAAATGGAACGCTGATTTTACGGATTGAGCGGATAAAAACGGATGATAATTAAATGGATCTAAAAACTGATTTTATTCATGCAAGCATGACAGATAAAATACTTGACTATTGAAAATCATTTCGACTTGTCGAAATTCAAATCCGTATAAAAATCCGCTATATCAGCGTTTATCCGCGTTCTAATCTTTTTCCATTTCTATATTTACTTATGCGATATTATATTTATTCAAGTACTTAAATTCCAATCGGCTTTCAGGCCGGTAGAATAATTCTGTTGATTATTATTAATACCCTAACACTGAATATTATGCTGAACACATTTAATTACTGCCTTCCGGATTTACAATTGCTTAAAAAGGAAAACGATCAGTTCCTGATCTGGATACCCGACAAAACGTATATAGTTCTTGGAGCTTCCGGCAATCCGGATGAATCTTTGAATATGGAAAGTGTACAAGAAGATCATATCACCGTGCTTAAACGACCTTCGGGTGGTGAAACGATCATTCTTACCCCGAATAACATTATGATTTCTGCTGTTTTCTGCAATATAAAAAACCTGCGTGCCAAAGATGTATTTCAACGAATTAACCGACTGATAATTTCATCTATCGAAAAAACAGGTATCAAAGGATTGTCGTTGGTGGGAATCTCCGATATAGCTGTTGCAGGCCGTAGAATCCTGGGTTCGGCCATCTACAGGAGTAAAAATGTACTCTTGTATCATGCCGTACTCAATTTAGGCGAACCTGCAGCCACTTTTGAACGATACCTGAAACCTTCGAGCAAAGAATCGGCCGACAGAAGTGGAAGAACAACAATAGACTTAACCACCTCGCTCAAAGAAAAAGGATACAATAAAGGCGCTTATCATATGGAAAACCTTTTGTCGCTGTCTTTCGAGGAATCATTTTGTATATGAGTACTTTGTCAAATACAGATTCTCCACAACCTATCAGGGATACGTCGATGCGTATCCCTGATGTTGATATGAAGTCATTTCTGGATGCCCGGGTGCAGAAATACAATACCGTTGAATTTATTCACTCGGACCCTATACAGATTCCGCACCGGTTTTCGCGAAAAGAAGACATAGAAATAGCAGCATTTCTTACAGCTACCATATCCTGGGGACAACGAAAAAGCATTATCAACAATGCTAACCGACTAATGCGGCTGATGGACAATTCACCGTATGATTTTTTGATGGAAGCCGATGCGGCAGACTGGAAAACGGTTTCGGGCTTTGTTCACCGGACCTTTAATGGCAACGATTGCCTGTTTTTTCTGGAATCGCTCAGGAATATCTACCGGCATCACCATGGTTTGGAAACCGTTTTTACTAACGGATACAACAACAGGAAAAATATACAAAGCGCATTACAGCATTTTCGGGAAGTGTTTCTATCCACCCCGCACGAAGTCAGGGTTCGGAAACATGTTTCGGATGTGTCGGCCAATTCATCGGCCAAGCGCCTGAATATGTTTCTGCGATGGATGGTCAGGAACGATAACAATGAAGTGGACTTCGGGCTGTGGAAAAACATTCCGGCTTCGGCACTTATGCTTCCGCTCGATGTTCATACAGGCAATGTTGCCCGGGGACTGGGTTTACTCACCCGTAAGCAAAACGACTGGAAAGCGGTGGAAGAAATTACCGCTGCACTCCGTGTTTTCGATGCTCACGATCCGATAAAATACGATTATGCACTGTTCGGAATCGGGGTTTTCGAAGGACGCTGATTTTCGGTAGTTTGTTTTAAGTAAGCGGAAGATTCTAATTTCGTATTATCAAAAAAGGATGGAACGCTGATTTTACGGATTGAGCGGACTTAAACGGATGATAATAAAACGGATCTTTAACTGATTTTAGTCATGCAAGCATGACAGATATAATCCTGAACTATTGAAAATCATCTCGACTTGTCGAGATTAAAATCCGTATAAAAATCCGCTATATCAGCGTTTATCCGCGTTCTATTTTCTCCCAATTTCCGGATTTACTTATACAACATTGTATTTATCCAGGTACTTACTACCTCAACGCACAAAACCGACCTCCCTATTCCGTCTGCTTTCTAAATCACATAACTCTTTACCACCTCACTCCATATACGCGAAGGATGCGTGCGGGCTCCAGCCACCCTGAAGCAATACTCTTTACCGCTGGTAAGACCTTCTATAAATATCTTTCGTCGCGAACCGCTGACTTGAATCCACACACTATCGGCAGTAAGCGGAGCTTCGCAATATTCAAACACATAAAAGAGTGCACGATCCACAACATCGCAACTTACCCAGGCACTTCCATGTTTATACCCCAACTTTATTTTTACATTCATAGCTTTATCCAGCTGCCCAACCTTAGCCGCTTTCTTGTGCATATCAAAACCGGCACTGGCTATTATCGCAGCATCGCCTTTGCTCGTTAGCTGCACATACGTGGCCAGTTCCTGCAGAATAAGCTCCAAATCGCGCCGACAGGTTTTCTTAATAACCGTAGTTACTCTACCTCCCTGATTCGACTCGATGATAGAAGTCTCATAACTTTGAATTTTAGCCTTTAATTCATCCAGTTTTGCCTGAATATCCGGAAAGTGAGCATTATTGGTCATCTGTTCCAATATGCTGCGTGCTTTTGTAAGCAATTTCAGGTCTCGGTATTTCTTTGGAGAGAAAGTTTTTGAAACATTAGCTTTTTCCATATCGTTGTTTTTAAAGTAGATTATCAATTTATTGTACAAGATTCATCCATTGTATAGCAGTTATACACTGATTGAACCATACAATCGTCCGTTCCTCTGTTAGAAACCTCAAAACCTTGTAGCTATTCCGTTTGTACTGATAATGAATACCTTATTCTTATATTATAAACAGCTTTTTTTATATTACAATACGGTTTTCCTGTATTATAATAGCGTATTCCTTACCTGTAATTCCTAATTTCCTATTAGAAACAGCCTATTATCGATGGCAAATATATAGTTTTCTGTTTACAATAAGTTATTTTCTATAAATAATATGTTATTTATCATAGATAATTGATTATTATTTACGATAAATATACTATTTCTAATGAGTAATACTATATTTCTAATAGATAATAGTTTATTTCTTATAGATAATAAGCTGTTTCCTATAGAAAACAGGCAATTCTTTACAAAGTATGCCGCATTGTAGTATAAGTATATGCTATTATAGTACAGGAATGAAGCATTGTATCACTACTTTAAGACTTTACTGACAACAAACAGACAGAAATAGGGTAGTAATGCCGGAATAGAACAAAGGAAAAGGACAAACCTCACCGTGTTTAATCCAATAATGCCAAGGAATGCGCCATTCATGATACAAAACCTAGTCCTAAAGAAAACCAACACCGCTACCACTCAACAAACTATCCCTGCAATATTAAATAATTAAGAACAGGTATTGTGAATAAAAAAAATGTTTTTACCTTTGGGGATTAAATTAATTAAAAATATCAGCTACTTTGATAAAAGGTGAGGATATGGGTGATTAAAATGAATATAGGCTGTTAATACACTGCTTTTCAAAACCAAGTCTCTCTAAATAAACAAACACTAAGTTAAATAATTTAATGAAAAAAATAATGTTGATATTAATCATTTTAGCAAGTCTTATACCTGGTACTTTGGCAGTATTAGAACATATTCAAAATAACAAAGCAGAAAAAGAGTTGAATTCTAAGATTGATAGTTTAAAGCAGAATAATATAGATTTAAAGAAAGACATAGGACTTTTATTAAGTGACAATGCTAGCTTATCGCATCAATTAACTGAAACTGCTATGAAATTAAATGACCAAGTAATTGGAAATGGCGATTTAGATATTGAAGTAAACACAAGTAAACCTACCGAATTCCGTTTCCGATTTAAGAATAATAGTAAATTGCCAGTAAATAATGCCAATATTGTAATTCAAAATTATTCTGAAATAATGAAGTGTGCAGTATTAAAAGAAAGCGAAAATGAAATTCATATCAAATCTGATTGTTACATTAATAAACATACTAGAATATCTGGGCTTAATTTAAATCCAGATGCAGCTTATTTAGATGATAATATATATCAATTTACGAGTGAATATATGAATTTCGCATTTAGAATTTCAACATTAAAAAAAACTATCTTCTATCATATTGTTTACAAAATAACAGATGGCTATTTATCGTTTTCAAAAAGGGAGTACAATTCGGTTAACGACAAATTGATTTTGGTTAACGAAGTCAACCACCTAAATTTATCTAATGATTATTGGGCGAAAAATTTCTACACTAAAACACTATTCACAGAATAAACTACCTCGTTCAGCGTAGATTGATGTATTTAGTTTGGCGAAGTCCCTGCTGGCGCGGATTTGTAATCTGTGCTAAGACAGAAAGAAAAAACAAAGCCATCGTAGTTGGCGATTAGATTAATTAAAAATATCCTCTTGCCGATTCTTGAATGTAGATAAATGCGATATATGCATAGTAAACCGGGCATATACATTTTTCAACTAAGGGTATTATGGGGTTAGGAGGGAAGTTATAGAAAAGAAAAAATGAGAGTTGAAACTAAAAACATATTGACTAGATTTCTGTACATTATCCCACTAACAATTTTTATTGTTGGGCTAATTACTAATTGGAAGAATCTCGACTTTTACAGTTCATTTGGAATTAAATACAAATACATTTTTGCTGTTCCGATTATAATCTTTCTATACCAATCGATACGAAATTCAAAACTTGGTTGGATATTAGTAGTATTGTTGTATCTGACATTTCTGATAACTTGGATTATAAACTTAGTAGACTGTTATAATTTAATCGGATTAAAGTATTCGATTACAGAATATCTATCATGGTACATTTTTGTTCTTGTGTATCTTGGACTTGGCTCAATCTATTATAAATTCAGACCTAAGAGTGACGAATATAAGAAAAAGAAAACGATTCGCGATGAAAGCGAAACTAAGGAAATATAATCTTTGTTGAGCGAAGTGTCCACACTTCGTTCAAGCTAAAAGGAAGTCTCCTGACTTCCATATTGAAAAGTAATTGAATAGGATAAACAAGGCAGAGCCTTTTTCTAACCGGTGTAGAATGGAGAGGAAGTGTAGTAAAAAAGAAAAGATTGCTTTATAATTGGAAGGACAAGAATGAAAACTCAAAAAAACATGACTTCCTTGACGAGTATTATAAATGAACAAAACCGATTTTGATAATTGATACATGAATACGATTTTGACAATACTTTACGACGTTCTATTATTTTTACCACTAGTTTTTCAGATTTTCTTTGGTAATAAATCTATAAAAGGTAGTCTAAAATTAAAATTTTGGCAGATAAGTGTGATAAGTATAATCAGTCAAGTTATTGTGGCTATAGTTGGCTCTTATTTGATGAGACTAATGGTAATACAAACCAAGTTCCATGACGGCTTTCTTGCTATAATTGGAGGTATAATGTTTAATATAATTCTTGGAGTAATAGTTCTATTAGTTATACTAAAACAAACGAGCAATAAACCGAGACAGTAAAGAAAAAGGAAAACCATCGTAGTTGACGATTAGATTAATTATAAATATCCTCTTACTGATTCTTGAATGTAGATAAATTTGATATATGCACAGTTAACCGGGCATATCTATTTTTCAAGTAAGGGTATTATGGGGTTAGGGGGGAAGGCTAAAAAAAATGAAAATACCACAGATTTATGAAAACAAAAATTAGATTCTTACGAACTACTTTCTTCATCATAAGCATGATTTTTTGTGCCATAAACTTAAAAGCAACCGATTTTAATTCAATAGTTGCAAGGCAAATTGATAGTATGAGAATTGTATATAATTTTCCATCTGTAGCTTATGGAGTAATTAGAAATGACTCAATAATTGTTTTAAATACCGTAGGATTCAGGGATATCGAAACCAAAGACAAAGCTCAGCTAACAGACCATTATCACATTGGTTCAAACACAAAGGCATTTACTGGTTTTCTTGCAGGTAAAATGGTTGAAAATCATTTAATCAATTGGGAAACAAAGTTTTTTGATTTATATCCTGAACTCAAAATTGAAAGCAATCCGATTTATTTTGATATGACATTAAGGCAATTATTGTCTCATAGAGCCCGCATGATTAACTTTAATCAAAATTCTGAGGTTTATCCAATCATAGATAAATATGAAAAAAATATTAGTGACAGTTTAAGTCCGTCGCAAAAAAGATATTACCTAATAAAAGAAGTGCTAAAACATGAACCCCTTCCTCCATACGAACAGTGTAAAGATAATTATTCAAATGCTGGAATAATAGCAGCATCATTGATGTTGGAAAAGGTAACAGATAAGTCGTGGGAGGAATTAATAATGCAAGTTTCAAATGATTTAGACCTTGATATTCACATTGGTTGGCCAAATGATTTGGGAATCAATCAACCGAAAGGACATATTAATCCTAAATATTGGAAATTGGATATTAATAAAGACTTGATACCAATTTCTGAGGATTTAAAAATGTTCCATTACAATCATCAATATAGTTTGTTAACAGCACCATGCGGAAATATAAGTATTACTCTTAAAGGTTTTCTGAAATTTTTACGATTGAATATTGATGGGGAAAACGGGGAAAGTAATTATTTAAAACCAGAAACTTATAGGCAGATATTTACTTCTTTTCCAATATATTCAGTAGGTTGGTGGGTAGAGAATGATTCATCGGTAATGAAATATGCTCATAGAGGTAGTAATGGTACATTTTATAGTTTTGCTGGTCTTTCAGGTATAGCAAAACCAAAAATTGGAATCGTTGTTATGATAAACACTTATAAAGAAGAAGGTCTAACTGACATTATAGATTTCTTATCTACTCATTATGCAAAATTCTATGGTAGTGAAGCGATAAAGTAAAATGGAAAGTGAAAATCGAGAAAAAGTTAGTAAGTAAAGGACAACCTTGAAGGACATTAAGCGATCCGCAAAATTATATAAATCTTCCGCAAATATATTTATGACAACAACAAAGACGAAAATATCGACAACCAACATAAAACAACTAACAACAATTATAACTCAACAATGGCTAGCTTTGTTGAGCTAAGTGTCTACACTTCGTTCAAGCTAAAAGGAAGTGTCCTGACTTCCATATTGAAAAGTAATTGAATAGGATAAACAAGGCAGAGTATGGAGACTATGCTGAATGAAGGACAAGAAACATACAATGAAGTTGTTTAAAGTCCAAAAACAGTTGTAAAAATACTGTTATATATTTGATTATCTGATAAATAATTATTATCTTTATAGAAAACAATCATATATGATAAGCAGTAAAATAGTAAAAAAGAGTTTTGTTCTCATTTGACATTTGGTAATTCATGGAATAATACAAAAGTAAAAGTATATCAAGTAGTTCAAGCCATTCTTTATCGTTTGAAAACTGGTTGTCAGTGGAGAGAATTACCAATGAAACAATTTTTCAAAACAAAATACAGTTGGAACAGTGTTTATTTTCATTTTCAGAAATGGTGTAAAAATGGCAGTTGGCAAAAACTTTGGCAATTGCTATTAGTCAAGTTTAAATCAGTATTGGACTTATCAACTATTCAGTTAGATGGCACTCACACTCCTGTAAAAAGAGGTGGAGAAGCAGTCGAATACCAAAGCAGAAAGAAGTGTAAAACAAGCAATATGCTTATTCTTGCTGACAACAATGGGATTCCAATTGCATTAAGCGAGCCAATAGCTGGGAATCACAATGATTCCTTTGAGCTTGTTACTAACTTTGAAAAGATGATACGTCCACTTAAAAATAGTAACATACGTCTTGATGGTTTATTCCTAAATGCAGATGCAGGTTTTGACACAACTGAATTTAGAGAATATTGCTATAAAAACGAAATTGTCGACAATATCAAACACAATAAAAGAAATGGAAAGAATGACGCTTCACTCCTTGATGATGAACTTTATAAACAACGATTCGTAATCGAAAGAACCAATGCTTGGTTAGATGGGTTTAAAGCAATTTTAGTCCGTTTTGAAACCAAAAGTTTACATTGGAAATGTCTGAATATTATAGCATCTTCTATCATTTTACTAAGACAACTTTAAACAACTTCAATAATAAATAACAGTTTAAACAAAGATGATGAAGAAAACAGTATTGATTTTTATTACATTAATTACAGTCTTTAATGTGACTGCACAAGTAAACACACACAAATTAGATTTTAAAATTGGGTCAGGACTAGGATTTATGGGTGACGGCGATCTAACAGCTTTATGTCTCGAAAACGAGTTGAATTATAAACTGAATAGTTATTTATCTACTTCTATAAGTTTAGGTGTTGCCAGAAGTTTAGTGAACGAAAACAGACACAATGACTATTTACAAGGAAGTTTAAATCTATTTATTTCACCATTTAGAAATAATAGGCTAAATAACTTTAAAATTGGAGCAGGTTATACACGAGTTAATGAAGCTATTTCTTATTGGGCTTCTTCTTTTTATTACAATGACACATATATAAAAAAATACGAGTATAGCACCTCTACAATAAATGGATTTAACGTTATTGTAGAGGATGAATATATGATAAGCTCCAGATTCTTAATCGGTGGAAAACTATTTGTTACAGGTGGAATTGAAGAAGGTGGAGTTGTTAGTGGTGGAATGATTAAATTAGGAATTCTACTATAAAATCAAACGTTGATTGGTTTAGCGAAGTGTCCACATTTCGTTCAAACTAAAAGGAAGTCTCCTGACTTCTACATTGAAAAGTAATTGAAATTGGATATGATAGCCTAGGTTACATACAAAAATCAATTTAGGCAATACAACGGATAATCATTTAAAACAATCATCTAGTATGAGACATCTAAGTTTAATTGTTTTGTTAATTATTGGTAATGCTGTTGGTTACAGCCAAATCATCAGAGGAACTGTTCTTGATGAAAAAACCAAAGAACCAATAGGTTTTGCCTCAGTATATTTTAACGGGACTTCTGATGGAACTATTAGTGACGTAAACGGAAATTTTGAATTGAATCGATCCAAATATTTGTCTATGCCTTTGACCATAAGTGCAATAGGTTACTATTCATCTCTATTGACAGATTTTTCATCAACAAAACCGATAGATATTTTTCTGAAAACCAAGGAACATGTATTAAAAGAAACAGTTATAAAATCAAAATCTCTTAAATCGAAAAGAAAAAAATTTATGAAATTGTTTAAAGATATGTTCTTGGGACTATCTGACAATTCGCTAAAATGTAAGATATTAAATGAAGAAGATATAACATTTAATTATTACAAAGATAAAGATACTCTGAAAGCATTTACATCAAAGCCATTACTAATTGACAATAAGTCACTTGGATATAAAATTACCTATTACCTCGATAAATTTGAGTATTACAGAAAGAATGATGTATTTTTTTTTACTGGAAATATTGTCTTTACTGAAATTGATTCAAGTCTTGAAAATCAAAAATTATATGTTGAACGTAGAAAAGACACTTATTTAGGATCACGCATGCATTTTTTTCGAACACTTTCATTGAATGATCCAAATATTGAAGGATTTACAATCACAAATTCAGAATTTAAAGTACTCAAACTTAGAGATATTGTTGTTCGAGATTCTAGTAAAAACAGGTATTTATGCTATCCGAAAGGATTTAAAATAAGCAGTTCCAAAGGAATTAGCTATGTAAATACACTCAAAAAATACATATATTTTGACAAATCGGGATATTTCGATGGTTCAGGAATAAACTGGACCGGGGATATGTGTAATCAAAGGATTGCTGACTGGTTGCCATACGAATATACACTTGAGAAATAGGCCTAGTTATTAATTTAATAAACACTGTCCAATCGGATATAGTTATCAAAAGGGCAAAAGATTTGTGCCGATTGTTAGGATATGTTATCAGTGTTGGTCGGAAGATCAAAGAGAACAAATCACAGTTACAGTTCGCAGCCTTATATAATTAAAATGCATATCCTGCAGGATAGAGTTTTTGAAGGACTTTAATTTCCGGTAGTATACTTAATTCTACTTATCGCTGCTTTCGGCTTCCATATAGTTTATAAGGTAACTTTCCAGATCCACATCTTTACTTATTCCCATCCTTTCCTTTATTATTTTCCGGCGATGATACATCGTGTTCTTATTCATATTGAGTAAACTACAACATTCTGAAATATCCAGTTTCAGAAAAATAAGGCTTATTACTTTAATATCGGTGTTGGTCAACTGGGGATTCGTTTCCTGAAGTTGTTTTATTTTATTATCGAATATATAGTTTACTTCATCGATATAGTCATGCCATTCCTGATCGGTGATGATAGATTGTTTGGAAATTTCTTTTAAAAAGACTTCCATCTTTTCAGATGCTGTAGTTCCCATATTCAACAAATTCAGTCGTAAGGTATTATCGATTTTATGTTGAATTTTAGACAACAGAAGTGAGCGTTTTTGTATGTTTTCCGTCTTTCTCACTTTTATTTCGTATTCCAGCCTTTGCATTTCCATAGACTGTGCCATCTTATTTCTTTTGCTTTTGTGAAATAAAAGAGTGAAAATAATTAATCCAATCAGGAAAATAATTACGAATAAAGTAATGACTATCACTTTGTTTCTATTGCTGATTTTTAATGCAGCATTCTCCTTCTCTTTTTGCGTTACATCATATTGTTTATCCAGTTGATACAATTGATTTTTAACTGTTTCTTTGAAAAATGCATTCCTCATAGAATATGCCTTTTCGTATAAGTCAAATGCTTTATGAATATTTCCCTCATCTCTAGCTACGTAGGCTTCTAGAAAATATTGTACAACTTTATATTTAGATTCTACTGGTTCTTTAATAGATATATTTAAATAATATTTGGCTGAATCAGGTTGATGGAGTTTTGAATAAGTATAAGATAGTAGCGTTGCATGATTGGCTCTTAATGCCGGAAAATACCGAAACACTTTCAGCAGACATTCTTTTGAGCGTAAATAGTCTTTGTCATACAGCATTTCTCCTTGCTGCGCCAGTATCGAATAGTAATTAATAGTATCTCCTGCTTGTTTGGAAAGTTTTAATGCAATGTTTGAATAATACATTACCTTATCAAAAGGGCAGCGTAGCCTGAAAGACATATCAGCTATTTGGCGATATGCATAAGCCTGATATTTTGTATTCTTAGAACGAATAAAACAATTTAGGGCTTTCTTGTAATTGGATAAAGATTGGTCAAAGATTTCGTCTTCCAAATAAATATCACCGATATTAAATCTTATAACTCCTATTAAATCGATTTCCTGTGTCTTTTCCAACAATTGATTTGCTTTTTTGAATGCTATCAAAGCTTCTTTTCTATGCTTTTTTGCTTTTTGAATACAGCCGAGTAGATAGTAAGCTGTTCCGTTTTGCTTGTACAGCTTGGTATGGTTATAATAATCTACAGCTATACGGATAACGCTATCGGATTTTATATCCATATAAAGCTTGTATTGTGCATGTGTATATTGCAAACACCAGGCAGCATAATCAGCTTTGGATAGTTTTTCGGGATGAGTGATAGACGACAATAAGCGGTACGAACTATCGGGTGCTGTGTAGAGTAATGACTCGGCTCTTAGAATGGTTTCGTTTTTCGTGTAACTACCACCACAGGAAAATAAAAAAACACAACACAAAATCAACACTGCAGATTTAATATAATCCATAATTTGAAATCTATTATTAATTATCGGTTTTTCTTATTACAAGGGAAAACAGATGGTTAAAAATGTACTGTTTTTCAGTTCCCAAAAGAGGCATACAAACATTTTATTTAAATCACAAAATAAAGCTATGTTTTTCAATGTTTTACAACTTTTTGTTTTACTTGACGTACAACATTAGTTTTTGGTAATTTAAAATAATGCGTTTAACTTTGAGTACAAAAATAATTAAAATTCATGTAACACAATTCAAATTAGTATAAAACGAATCGTGGTTACAAAATATAAACAACGAAGATATATGCTTTACTTCTCGAAACTAACGATCGAAGACCATAAACACCATTAAAATAAGCTATGTACAAACAAATCACATTCCTTTGCCTGTTTTTTGGAGCAACCCTGTTACATGCCCAAAACAAAACCCAGATTTACCAGATTGTCGGACAGGCAGTGGATGCTTCAGAAGGTAAAGGCATCCCCTACGCAACGATAACATTACGAAATGACAGCTCTAAAGTCGTAAAGAGGATGATAAGCGACACAAATGGTAAATTCGTATACAATGCAAAGGACAAAGGAAAATATACGCTGACTCTTTCTTCAATCGGATTTCAAGAGAAACAATTGAAAGTTTCTGTTTTTGACTCAAAAACAGACCTCGACAAAATTAGCCTGATAGAAGGTGTTGTAATGAAAGAAGTGTCGGTTGTTGCACAAAAACCGCTTATAAAGGTCGATATTGATAAACTGACTTACAGTGTTGATGCCGACCCCGATGCCAATACGTTTAATACACTGGAGATACTTCGGAAAGTACCAATGATTACTGTAGATGCGGAAGATAATGTAAAACTGAACGGTCAAGCCAATTATAAAGTGTTGATGAACGGTAAAAGTTCGAGCTTGATGTCGAACAACTTTAAAGATGTAATCAGAAGTCTTCCGGCAAATTCTATCAAAGACATCGAGGTAATTACAAATCCTTCATCAAAATATGACGCGGAAGGAATAGGTGGAATTATCAATATCATCACCACCAAAAA
>Ga0302204_1000311_pt1 | contig 16376 bp, 17 predicted proteins | sample II_Fen_E1_2_FD_194578 | JGI IMG/M metagenome (GOLD analysis project Ga0302204, IMG submission 194578) | Peat permafrost microbial communities from Stordalen Mire near Abisko, Sweden - II_Fen_E1_1 | ecosystem: Environmental > Terrestrial > Soil > Wetlands > Permafrost | place: Sweden: Abisko...
CGCTCGTTTGGCTTGGGAAATGTACGAATATAAAGTGATGAAATACATTTCTTCATATGTAGGTGTACTGAATGGTGTGGATGCTATTGTGTTTACAGGTGGAGTAGGAGAGAACCAGACAGAAACACGAGAATATGTCTGCAAGCATTTGGCTTACCTGGGAGTGAAAATTGATTTCGACCTGAATAAGATTACGAAGGGTAAAGAAATGCTCCTGAGCACGCCTGAATCAGCTGTAAATATCTGTGTTATCCCTACCGACGAGGAATTTATGATTGCTTCTGATACACTCGAGATAGTACAACAAAATTAATTTTACATATTTTCGTTGATAATTTGATAAAACGTCTTACACCTGTGTGTCTGACGTTTTTTTTGGGGGGGGATGATAGGTTTTGATGCTTTAAGAGTCAAGTCATATCTGGTGGGCAATAAAATAAGGAATTAATTTTATCTCATGCTTTCAAGCCTGGCAGCATCTAATCTAAGCAAGATAAAAAGCAAAATAGTAAAACCCCACAGTGACGAGCCTCCATAGCTAAAAAAGGGCAAAGGAATGCCAATAACAGGCATTATGCCGAGCACCATTCCAATATTTATTGTCAGGTGGAAGAAGAAAATACTGGCTACGCAATAAGCGTAAACGCGGCTGAATTGGTCGCGCTGTCGTTCTGCAATTCGAAGAAGACGCATTAGCAGCAGCCAATAGACAAGCAATACCAGGGTAGAACCCCAAAAACCATGTTCCTCGCCAACAGTGCAAAAAATAAAATCGGTATCTTGCTCCGGCACATATTTAAGTTTAGTCTGAGTACCGTTCAAAAATCCCTTTCCCCAGAAACCACCGGAACCAATGGCAATTTTTGATTGGTTCACATTATAACCAGCACCGGTAAGGTTATTCTCCATTTTCAATAGCTCTTTGATGCGGACTTGTTGGTGTGGCTCGAGCACTTTTTCAAATAAGTAATCGGCTGAAAAACAAAACAAAACAGAGCCTAATGAGAATATTACCAAAAACCAATATCTCTTATACCGGTAAAAGAGCTCAATTATCAGCCAATAAATGCACGAAGCCACTACAGTGAAGATAGCAACGTAATTGTAACTGACATAAAACCAGATATTCAGGACATACGTAATGGCACCGATAACAAATGTTCCCAACAGTAAAAAGAAAGCTTCTTTTGTGTTTTTTCCAAAGAAAATGGCATATACAATTTGAACCAGCAAAATTATGCCCATGCCCAGCACCATGCCTAATGTGCCTCTGTCTACCTGAATGGGGATGATACTTAGTTTGATAATTACAACAAAAAGCAGAACGGCAAATGATCCGATCAGTAATACAATACCATTCATTCCTTCCCGATACAGCATCAACAGAAAAGCAAGAAAGACTAATGCAGTACCCGTTTCATTTTGAAGTATAATCATTGCAAAAGGTGCAAAGATTATCAACCCCAACGGAATTAAATCTTTCCAGTTCTTTAGTTTGTAATTATACGAACTCATAAACTTGGAAAGGGCCAGTGCAGTAGCCACTTTGGCTAATTCGGCCGGTTGAAAACGGATGGGTCCAAACACTAACCACGAATGCGACCCTTTAATATCAGGGGCAATAGACCGGGGGGCAAAGATGGTTACAATCAACAGAAATATAGCGAAACCATAAATAAAATAGGCAAAAAAGTTGTACATCCTGGAGTCAATTAACAATAATGCTCCACCTATTGCAAAAGCGCTTAAAATCCAGATAAACTGCATTCCTGCACGCTGACTGAAATCAAAAATACTTGCCTGATCGAAGTTGTAACTGGCTCCGTAGATACTAACCCAGCCCATAAGAATAAGAGCAACGTAATAAAATACCGTTGTCCAGTCTAAAGCATATTTTATACTAACGTTCTTGTACATGTGAGTTGGTTACAGTGTTAGTCGTTTTCTCTTCTAATTCGGTACGGGTAATCTTGCCTTTCAGGTATTGCTCTACCAGTAAGCTAAAAATTGGTGCAGCATACGTGTTCCCGAAGCCGGCATTTTCAACAATTACTGCAATGGCAATTTTGGGATGAACACGTGGTGCAAAACCCACAAAAACGGAGTGGGGTTTTCCATGACTATTGTCGGCAGTACCTGTTTTTCCGCACATGTCAATTCCTGGGATTTTTGAACTCCTTGCTGTGCCCGATTCAAATACGCGCCACATTCCTTCAAATACAACAGGAAAGTATTTTTTATCCACTTTGCAGTAATGAATTTTTTTCAACATCGAGTCACACTTGTTCAGATGTGGAGTGATGTAATGTCCCTCGTTGGCAATTGCACACATCAGGTTGGCCATCTGTAGGGGAGTAGCCATAACCTCGCCCTGTCCGATTGCATTGGAACGTATGGTAATAGCACGCCATCCTTTTTCGGAACGATAAACTTTGTTGTAGAATTTTTGTGTTGGAATGTATCCGCGAGACTGCTCATAAAGATCACCGTCTTTGAATTTTTCTCCAAGCCCAAAACTTTTTACCCGATCAACCCACTCATCATAAGTGGTTCTGAAATTGATATTTCTGGGACCGTATCCGTTCTTTTCCACAGTTGCCCGAAAAGCATTCCAGAAATAGGGGTTACAACTTTGCTCAACAGCGCTGAGCAGACTTACCGGTGAACCGTGATGGTGCGTACATCTTACAGGCGATGACTCAGGACCATTACAACTGAACAATGTGTGCTCATCAATTCCACCCATTTGCTGACACACTAATGCCTGAAGGGTTTTAAACGCTGATCCAGGTGAATACTGTCCTTGTGTGGCACGATTCATTAAAGGTCGGGTGGGGTCGTGAAGTAATGCATTGTAATTCTTCGACCGTTGACGTCCTACCAGTAAACCGGGATTAAATGTCGGACTGGAGGCCATAGCCAGAATTTCGCCGGTTGCAGGTTCAATGGCAACAACACTTCCAACTTTACCAGTGAGCAATTTTTCTGCTAAAATTTGTAATTGAGCGTCGAGCGAGAGTGTCAGATTTTCACCGGCTTTCGGTGCAACATCTTCTTTGCCATTCTCATATTTTCCTTTGATTCTTCCTTTGGCATCGCGAAGCAGAATTTCAACCCCTTTTTCACCTCTCAATTGTTCCTCGTAGGTATATTCAATTCCATCTCGCCCGGCGTAATCGCCCGTTTTATAATAATCGTCGTTATCAATTTTTTTCTGGGAAACTTCACCTATACTCCCAAGAACATGACCCGCATTAGGATAAGTATACTCACGTAAAGTACGGTTTTGAATATAGAAACCAGGATATTTGTACATTGACTGCTGAATAGTAGCAATGTCTTCAATGCCTAGCTGAGACATAAAAAGCTGAGGTGTGTACGACGAGTAATTCGGATTCTTTCTGTAGTCTTTAATATCTTCAATCCGATTGATAAAATACTGTTTATCTATATTCAGGGCTTTACAAAAAGCAAGAGTGTCAAGATTGTGAATTTCACGTATAATAAGGGTAATGTCGTAAGCCGGTTTGTTGTAAACCAAAAGGGTGTGTTTTCTATCGTAAATAAGACCTCGTGGTGGGAATTGTGTTTTTTTCAGGAAAGCATTACTTTCTGCGCCATTCTTATATTTCGTTTCAATAATTTGGATGGTGAATAATCGCAAAACGTACAGAATAATGACAGCTGACATGATTCCGGCAATTACATATCTTCTGTTTTGAAGCGTGTCGTTTATCATAGCCTACTTTTTACTAAGCGATTGAATTCCTAAAATCATCAATATGGTAACAAACGAGCTTAGAGTGATTTTGGCAAGGGTAATCCAGAAATTTGTAAATGAAAATGCTTCGAGAATAAACAAGGTGGTATGATGAATAAGAACCAGCACAACTACATATTTTACGTAAGCACTTACACCAAATGTATAAAATGAGGGAGTCGGATTGTTTCCTTCTTCAATGGAAGTAAACAATTTAATTATTCCGTTTCGAAGAAAAGCTACCAACACGGTTGCAAATGCATGCATACCCAAGGTGTTGGAAAATGTATCAATGATTAATCCTAAAGCAAAAGCCAGTAAAAGAGTTACCCAACGTGGCATTTGAACCGGAAGAGCCAGAATAATCAATATGTATAAATACGGATTTATGTACCCCAAAAATTGGATATTATTCAAAACCAGCACTTGGAGAAGCACTAAAAGTATGAATCTGATTATGTTTTGAAGTACTGTAGGCATATGTTTAATTCATAATTCAGAAGTCACAATTCATAATTAATTGTTCTTCTGAATGTTTGTTTTCAATAACTTATTGTTATTGTTCTTCCGATTTCTTCTCTATATCTTTTTGTTCCTGATAATTCAGGTAGTTGATGACTTTCACGTGCGAAAGAGTTCGAAAGTTAACAGCTAGTTTTACTTTAATTTTATAATACGCATCGCTTTCTTTTATTTTGAAATCCTCGATATATCCAACGGGGATTCCAACCGGGAAATTATTGGTAAATCCACTTGTAACCAATGTATCTCCCAATGCCAGTTCCACGTGACGGGCAATGTCGTTCAGGTTGGCAAAACGATAATCTCCATCCGTCCATTTTAGTGGACCACTATAATTATTGCGTTTGAATTTACAGCTGATTTCTAATTTGGGATTTAGAATCGGAATCACTACAGAAAAACGATTTGATACTGTTTTGACGATTCCCACTACACCTTCGTCACTGATTACGCCCATGTCGATTTTTATGCCGTCGATAGCGCCTTTATTCAGCGTGATGTAATTCAGGAGCTTATTGGTAGAGCAGTTTATTACTTTAGCGGCAATGAATTGGTATTCCATTTCAGGCGGAACACGAAAATGAACAGAGTCAGGCGTCTCTTTTTTCAGTGTTGACAACTTGTTTTGTAAGTTGATAATCTGATTTTTCAGCGAAGTATTTTCTTCCGACAGATTTTCGTTGGCTGCGCGCAGTTTAAAGAATTCAACTACCGAGTTACTCCATTCGTACATAACCGAAACTGCCGAATTACTCGATGATAGAAACACGCTTTTTTGATAGTCTTGATTTTTCACAACCAAGGTGAAGGAAATTACCTCTAAGAATAGAAATAAAAACACAACGCTGTACTGAATCAAAAAATTGATGAGATTCTTCATGATGGGCAAAAATGCACAAAGGGAATAATGTTTTTTTAGAACAAAAATTTTCGGTAAACACAAAAGAAAGCATGTGTTTACCGAAAATCCTATTTAATTTTATCGGATAAGGAACGAGAATTTATCCACGTTTTTCAACGCTATACCTGTACCACGAGCAACTGCCCGCAAAGGATCTTCTGCAATGTGAAACTGGATATTTAGTTTGTCTGTCAAACGTTTATCCAATCCACGAAGCAAAGCTCCACCACCAGCCAGATAAATCCCTTTTTGGACAATGTCGGCATACAATTCAGGCGGAGTTTGTTCCAACGCGCTCAAAATAGCAGCTTCAATTTTGGAAATTGATTTTTCCAGGCAATGTGCAATTTCCTGATATGAAACCGGAACCTGCATTGGTAAAGCCGTCATACGGTTTGGACCGTGAACAATATAATCTTCGGGAGCATCTTCCAGATCGGTTAATGCTGCACCCACGTTTATTTTGATTAATTCGGCAGTACGTTCACCTACTTTGATGTTGTGCATACGTCCCATGTATTCTACAATGTCCAACGTAAGATCATCACCGGCAATACGAATAGATTTGTTAGAAACAATACCGCCAAGTGAAATAACGGCAATTTCGGTAGTACCACCACCTATATCAACAATCATACAACCGTTGGGAGCTTCTACATCAATACCAATACCGATAGCAGCAGCCATAGGTTCGTAAATCATATACACTTCGCGTCCACCGGCATGTTCCGATGAGTCACGTACCGCACGAATTTCCACTTCAGTACTTCCCGAAGGAATACAAACTACCATTTTAAGGGTAGGAGAGAAGAGGTGATTTTTGGTAGGAATCATTTTAATCATACCACGAATCATTAATTCAGCAGCATAGAAGTCAGCAATTACACCATCGCGCAATGGGCGAACAGTACGAATTCCTTCATTTTCTTTTCCTTGCATCTGACGAGCTTTTTCGCCAATTGCAATCAGCTTATCGGTGCGTTTGTCCAAAGCTACAACCGACGGTTCATCTACCACAATTTTGTCGTTGTGAATGATAATCGTATTGGCGGTACCTAAGTCAATAGCTATTTCTTGTGTAAATGAAAATAGTCCCATTTTCTTAATTTATTTCAGGTTGTTTAATTTTATTGTTATTAACCGCAGAGACAAAGGCATGCCTTGTCTTTACGAGAGAATTAATGTTTAAAATGACGAAATCCGGTTGTTACCATTGCCAAACCTGTTTCGTCGCATTTTGCAATCGAAAGTTTATCGTTGATAGAACCTCCGGGTTGGATTACAGCAGTAATTCCTGCTTCCGAAGCTAATTCTACGCAATCGGGAAATGGGAAGAACGCATCCGAAGCCATAACTGCTCCTGTCAAATCAAAATCAAATGCAGCAGCTTTATCAACAGCTTGTTTTAGGGCATCAACACGTGAAGTCTGACCAACACCGCTTGCGTACATTTGTTTGTTTTTAGCAAATACGATAGCGTTTGATTTTGTATGTTTTACAATTTTATTGGCAAAAAGTAAATCTTCAATTTCGTCGGCTGTCGGAGCTTTTGTAGTCACCACTTTCAAATCGTCAGTTGTTTCAATGCGCGTATCTTTGTCTTGCATCAGCACACCGTTAAGCAACGAACGGAATTGTTGGGTTTTTATTTTAGCTTCTTTTATAATCAAAATGATTCTATTCTTTTTTTGGCTTAAAATTTCAATGGCTTCCAGGTCATAATCCGGAGCAATAACTACTTCGAAGAAGATTTTGTTCATCTCCTCGGCCGTAGCTTTATCAATAATCGCGTTGGTAATGAGAACACCACCAAAAGCTGAAACAGGATCACCCGCTAAAGCTGCATTCCATGCATCTACCAAAACAGGACGCGAAGCAATTCCGCAAGCGTTGTTATGTTTCAGAATAGCAAAAGTAATATCGTCAAAATCGTTGATTAAATTTACAGCAGCGTCAATGTCAAGTAAATTGTTGTACGAAATTTCTCTTCCTTGCAATTGTTCGAATAAGTCTTCAAATTTACCAAAGAAAATGCCTTTTTGGTGAGGGTTTTCGCCGTAACGAAGTGTCTTTGCATTGTTTTCGCTCATGCGGAAACCGCTTTTTTCCTGACCATCGAAATAATTAAAAATAGCCGAATCGTAGTGCGATGAAACTCCGAAAGCTTCTTTAGCAAACCAGCGACGTTCTTCGAGCGTAGTCTCTGCACCATTTGCAGAAATGATTTCAAGCAATGGTTCGTATTGATCTGATGAAGCTACAATAATTACATCGTTGTAGTTTTTAGCTGCGGCACGAATCAATGAAATTCCGCCAATATCTATTTTTTCGATGGTGGTTGGTTCGTCGGCTCCGGCAGCAACAGTGGCTTCGAAAGGATATAAATCAACAATAACTAAGTCTATTTCAGGGATTTCGTATTCAGCGATTTGTGCTTTGTCAAGCTCATTATCGCGACGGTTAAGGATTCCGCCAAATACTTTAGGGTGTAATGTTTTTACTCTTCCGCCCAAAATTGAAGGGTAACCGGTAAGATCTTCTACAGCACTACAGGGAATATCAAGAGATTCGATAAATGATTGAGTACCTCCTGTTGAAATAAATTCAACACCTTCGGCATATAGTTTTTTTATAATTACGTCAAGGTTATCTTTGTGATAAACAGACACTAATGCTCTTTTTATTCTCTTTTTCTCCATATTCCTTTTTATGTTTATTTATGGGATGCAAAGCTACAAAAAAATAGTTATTTTATCAACACAAATACTTGATTGATTTTGAGTGTCAATGTAATTTAATAAGTTGATACAGAAATAGACGAAAATATTGGGAAGTTGCTTTTTAATGGCAATGCTATTTGAAAAATGATTGAGTAATTTTTGATTACCGATGTCGAACTTTACTATTTCTTATGAATATCTCATGAGGTAGTGAGTTATTCAATTGAAAAAAATTGTGCTTTTGTCTACTTTAAAATTCAATAGGTTGGTTTATCACTAATCATAATTTTGAATCTTAAGCATCTCCATTTATAATAAAACGAAATTGTTTCTTTTTAGAATAATTTATCCAAATGCGCCAATAAGAATCCCCACCATCGTTGACAGTAATTATAAATTTCTGCCAAAGTTGTTTTTTTGGCTTTGAATTAATAGTTTCGCCTAATTGTGGTAAATAATTTAAGTGATACATTGCATTAACAAATATGATTGAATCCCCGACAGAATCTTTGTAACAAACATATTGTCTGTAATAATTCTTCAATGAATCAACTTTCAAATAATATAGATGCCTATCTTTAATCTCAGAAATAGAATGAACTAAAATTGAATCAATGGTGTCAAGTTGAATCCAGGTAGGTCTCCAAAATGAAGTATATTTATCAGAAACAAGATGCATTTGAGTTGAATCGTTTATAAATGTGATTCTTAATTCTTCTTTTTGAAGTGAATCAAGTTCAACCGTAGTATTGTTGTCAGTTTTTATTTTATTACAAGATAAAAACAAGAAAGAGAGTAAAATTATTTGTATGAATTTCATATAAGTACAGTTTAATGTTTTACTCAATTGCCTCTTTTACAATTTTAAAAGCTCTTTCCAGTTTCAGCATTTCGGTGGACATAAACTGGTAAAATTCCATCCACTGAATGCGGCGATGCAGGTCGATGCCGGTTTTCTTGGTATAAATACGGCAAACTTCATTGCCTGCTTCACGGATATAAGCAAAATCCCAAATTAAACCATCGGGGAATTGTTTTTCCATAATGATTTTGTATTGTTCAAATTGCTCGTATTTTTCTAATCTTTCTTTTGGATTGTGTAGGTTTATCTCCAATATCACGAAAGCTCCTTCGCGTGTGGCATCGAATTTCATTTCCACGCCTTTCATCTTGGTATTGTACAACATAAACTTGCTCTTCCGGCGTTTTAATGCCGGAATCTGGCTACAATACGTTCCAAATCCTTCCCAAAATTCTTTCTTCAGTTGTTTTAATTCTTCCTTGCTATACATTTGGTTGATTGGTTAATTAGTTGATTGGTAAATTAGTTAATTGGTTTGTTTTTATATTATTTTGATTGTCAGTCGAAACCAATCAACCGATCAGCCAGAAAACTAATTAACTAATCAACTATTTTATAATTCTATACAAGTTTCCGGGCAGGCATTTTACCACACCTTTAAATTCCATTTCGAGCAGCATGGAAGATATTTTGCTGACAGGTTTTTCCAGTTGAATGGCAAGTTCATTTAATTGCATCCCTTCAGCATTTTGACGCAGTGCACTGACAACTGTTTGCTCTTCATCCGAAAGATCAAGGAATAAAGCGGTCTGGATAGTTGAATTTGAAGTGGAATCTTGTTTTTCCCAATTCATAAATCGTAAAATATCATCCGCACATTCAATCAGTGAAGCTTTATTATTTTTAATAAGAGCATTGCATCCGGTCGACCATTCGTCTGTTACCCGACCAGGAAAAGTAAACACATCTCGGTTGTAATCGTTGGCTACTTCGGCAGTGATTAATGCACCTCCTTTTGCCGCCGATTCTACTACCACTATGGCATCGCATAGTCCGGCAATAATGCGGTTTCGTTGAACAAAGTTTTGTCGGTCAGGATTTGTCTGACTCAGGTATTCTGTTAGTAAAGTACCGTTCTGCAGCATTTTTACAGCTGTAGGACGATGTGTTGCGGGATATATTCTGTCTAGTCCGTGACCAACTACACCGATGGTTGGCAAATTATAATCGAGTGCGGTTTTGTGTGCACAAATATCTATGCCGTATGCCAATCCACTGGTAATAATGATGTTTGGCTGACTATCAGCCAAATCAGAAATAAGTTTTTTGCAGTTTTCTCTCCCGGTTTCGGTAGCATTGCGTGTGCCGACAATTCCAACAAATTTACCAGCATTCAAATCACAATTTCCTTTGGTATAAATCATGATAGGCGAATCGGCACATTCTTTTAGTCGAAATGGATAATCGCGATCGGTAAAATAGAACGGTTGAATTTTGTTTTTTTCAATAAATTCAATTTCCTGTTCGGCACGGGCTAATACGTTTTGCGATACAATTTCGTTGGAAAGCATTTCACCAATTCCGGGAATTTTGGCCAGACTTTGTTTCTTCTCGCTGAAAACTCCTTCCACAGAGCCAACGTACGCAATCAGGTTTTTAGCCAAACTGTTTCCAATACCTTTAATAAGGGTAATACCTATTTTGTATTTTAGCGTTTCGTCAGACATGGCTAAATTTAAGGCAAAACATCTAATTTCTTCAATGATTTTATGCTTAACAAACCCAGAATTGTTCCGGCTACGTCGCTAAACCAATCAGACCATTCGGCAGTACGAGGTGCAAAATATATGGGTTGAAGAATTTCCACGGCTCCACCCAGCAGAATTGGAAAGAAAACGCAAATCATGAAAAATGACAATGAATTAATTTTGAACGTTTTTGTGTATTTGCGAAAATCGTAAATCAATATAAATGTTAGTACAAAATAAAGAAACAAATGAATGAGTTTATCTTCGTTGGGAAATGAAGGAACTCCAACAAATGAAGAAGGAGGAGCAAACGATAAATACAGGATGCACAGAGTTATTATTATGGATTCCCAATATTGAAAAAGATATTTTTTCAGTTTCATCTTTTAGTAATAATATTTATAAATTGACAGGAATAATTATCTTTGCAAAGATAATTTTTTTAAATATAGAAATAAATACATCACCCATAAAATTATTAGTTTATGAAAAGAATAATCTTCTTTCTTTTGTTTGTCAGTATCTTGACATCTTGTTCGACTGTTTTATTGACAGGACGAAAGCAATTATTATTAGTAAATGATTCAGAAGTTTTAACTTCCAGTTTTCAGAGCTATAAACAATTTATTGATTCGGTTCCGGCTTCTAAAGATAAAATAAACACAGCTTTAGTAAAAAAAGTCGGAGCTAAACTTTCGAAAGTTGTTGAAGCTTATCTGACAGCTAACGGTCGGTCGGCAGATGCAGCTACATACGCTTGGGAATTCAATTTAGTAAAGGACACCTCGATGAATGCATTTTGTATGCCGGGCGGTAAGGTCGTTGTATATGAAGGAATATTGCCGGTTACCAAAAATGAAGTCGGATTGGCAGTGGTGCTGGGTCACGAAATAGCACATGCAGTAGCCAAACACAGCAACGAACGTATGAGTCAACAAATGTTAGTTCAATACGGAGCTTCATTAACCGATATGCTTACTTCGAAAAAGTCAGATGTAACCCGTTCAACTATCAGTACTATTTACGGTCTTGGATCTCAGTATGGTGTAATACTTCCTTATTCACGTTTAAATGAATCGGAAGCCGATCATTTAGGTTTAATTTTTCTTGCCATGGCAGGATATGATCCGAATGAAGCAATTACTTTCTGGGGACGAATGGCAGCCAGCTCTACCAGTAAACCGATAGAGTTTATGAGTACGCACCCATCTGATGCCACCCGCATTGCGCAATTAAAGACTTATTTGCCGGAAGCTATGCAGTATTATAAGAAGTAAGGGATGACCCCTGACTCCTAACCCCTAAAGGGGAATAAGAAAAAAACCTTCATTCAATTCTGAATGAAGGTTTTTTGGTAATAGTATTTGTAAAAGCAATTTTTTGTTCCCCTTTAGGGGCTAGGGGTTGGTTTTTAAAGTTTTTCACCGTATGCAAGATCACCTGCATCTCCAATGCCAGGAACAATATACGAATGGTCGTTTAATTCCGGATCGATGGCGGCAGCCCAAATAGTTGTTTTAGCATCGGGAAAATGGGAAGCCACGTAATCAATAGCTTGTTGACTTGCAATTACCGTAGCTACATGTACATGAGCCGGTTTCCCTTTTGTAAGCAGAGCTCCGTAAGCCAACTCCATGGAACCGCCTGTGGCCAGCATGGGGTCGGTGATAATAAGTGTTTTTCCGTCCAGATTGGGTGAAGCTATGTATTCGATAAAAATATCGAACTTCAGCGCATCCTTGTATTTACGGTAAGCCGATACAAAAGCATTTTCAGCGGCATCAAAATAACTCAGAAAGCCCTGGTGAAACGGTAACCCGGCACGCAGGATAGTAGATATCACCAATTTTTCATCAATCACCTCGGTTTGAGCCACACCAAGCGGTGTTTTCACGTCTTCGGCTTTGTAGCGCATGGTTTTACTCATTTCGTACGCCATTATTTCGCCAATTCGCTCCATATTCCGACGAAAACGCATGGAATCTTTCTGAATTTTTACTGACCGAATTTCTTTAATGTAGTGTTTCAACACGGAGTTATTCTCCGAAAGATTGATAATGTTCATATATTTTTTTAATATTTTTCGGTCACAAAAATAATGCTTTTTTCAAAGAATCTATGCAAATTGTTGAATTCATGTTAGAATAATTAAAAAGGGAATAAAACAGGGATATAATCCCGTTAGGGATTTGAGCTTGGTAGAAGCCGATTTCTTAATCAAATGTCCGACCCCGTATGGGGATGAAGAAATGAATTTGAATAGCAATTCTACCGATGTCTGAACCCTATCGGGCTCACGACAGCCATACCCCACTCAGCCTTGGGTTTTCTCCGCCGAAACCTGCTCTCAGAGCCAGTTTTCACAACATACGGTTAATTTATTTATACATAACAGGGTTATTATCAAATAGAAAGTCGAAGATATAAAAAATGAGAGTCGATACGTTAAATCTTTTTTATTCCAGAGAAAATAACATGTTTTATAATAACAAACAAATCAGATAGTTAAAAGTGATGAGTTCCAAGAATTCAAATTTAAATAAATTTTTTTGAAGGAAAATGACAAAAACGACTTTTATAACTGTTGCACATTTAAAATATATAACTTAAATTTGTCTTGAAAAATTATAGCTGTTGACTTATACTGAGGAGTATTTCGATTGGAGACTTATAGAGTGAATTTCTATCGTACAAAATCTAAATAATACCCATATGACCTTTATCATTGCTTCACAGTCTAACCAATTCCGGCTTGACAAAAACGGTTTGTTTACGCAACATTCCACCAACCGCGCCACTCGCGCATTCCTTTTTCCGTGTGTTGCCAATCTGAGCAACTGTATTTCTCTGGAAAACCATTCGCAATAAACATACATCAGTAAACCCAATGCCACCGTGACTTTTACACTTAAGGATGGCACAGCCGATCCTATAGTAAAACAATCGACCGAAAAAGGAGACTTCCAGATTAAAACCATTGCCCCCGGCATCTATACCGTAACGGTGGTAAAACTCGGCTACCTAACCCAAACACTCACCATCACACTACCCGGCGACGAACCGTATAGTTTGGATGTGAAGATGGTGAAGGGGTGATGAAAGATTCTTCTACTGGCACGGGTTGAGAGACTCGTGCCAGTAGAGAGTCAACAATTGAGCTAAAAAGCGCATATATAAAGCGCATTATAAATCAATATTTAATCATTTATTTTTAAAATTATGGAAACAATTCAAGAAATTAAACCAGGGCCTAAACCCCAAAAAGATGATGGTTCAAATGATCACAGAAGGCGTGTTGATCCTGATAATCAGCCTAAATATCCTGATTTGAAACCTCACAAGCATCATCCGGGTGATTAATTAATTAACCTAATCCAGCGAAGTTTCCAGACTACGCCGAACCGAGGTTATATTATTATTAATTTTAAAACTAACCTATCTCCCCCTCGTTGCAAACGAGGGGGAGGGAAGAAACAAACATTTACATAATAAATTACTAAAATTATGAGTTTTGAAAATCAAATAATTCTAACAGTAATTGATAAATTAATAATAGGATTTATCATATTACTGCTTGCACTATTTATTAATCGTAGTTTAGAAAAATTTAAAATTAGTATTCTTAGACAGAGTAAAATAAAAGATATAAAATTTGAAAAACTATCATTAATTATTGAGGCCATTTGGAACTGCAATTCTGCCTTAAACGAAATGGTAGCAAATTTTGCAAAGAAGGAAGCTCGAGGTGGATTTGAAGGACTTACGGATATAATGAAAGAGGATATAAAATACAAGAACCAACTTCAACAATTGTATCTTGATTCTGCTTCAAAATACAGTGAAAGTATTTCATTACTACAAAAGAAAATAAACTCTTCATATTTTTGGATAGGTAAAGATCTTTCTGAAAAAGCAAAGAAAATAGCTTCAATTAACTATAATTACGTATTGGCTATTGTTAATAATGATATTGATGATGAGTCAATAGAGTTAATTAAAGACATCGAGACCTTAATAAGAGAATTTGAGGACTTGGCTATTAACTATATTGAGAAGAAATGAAAAACGGCGTACAACACGCGGCATAAAAAATTGCCGGTACAGTAAGTTATCCTATCTACCCTCGTTTGTAACGAGGGGTATGTGGTGCAAATTTAACAGAGTAAGTAAACCATTTTGACGAGCGAACGAAAACATATAAAGACATACAGTGACTAAAGAAAGAAATATATTTCTATTCGGGGCAGGATCAGTTATTGACTGGGGGGCTCCGAAAACAATATGCGAAGGCAATAAATTGACACATTTAGCAGATAGAAATTCAGGACAAATTAGAAATCGTATTTGTTGTTTAACTCATTTAATAAGAGAAACTGGTTTCCTATGCAAAAGTGGAGAACGTGTTAGTAATAAAATATTTGGAATACTAAGAAATAATGGCTTCAGTGAAAAAGAAATAAATTTTGAAACGATAATTAATGTAATCGAAGAATTAATTGTTTACTATTCAGATTTTGATAATGAAACAAAATCTTCATTAATAGCGTGTTTTGTTGAACCTTCAGAGGTTATGAAGGATATTTTAAATTTTGAAGTAGAAGGAGGTATAGCGAAACACGGATACAAATTAATAATTCCTAATTTTCCAAATGTGGATAGTTGTTCATACAAAAATGAAATACCTGAACAGTTTTTCTTACAACAACTAATAGCAAATTTATTGGATGGAATTATCGGACATATTTCTAAATACTCTTATTACACAAGTGGAAATCCCACCGTTATAGAGAATGAAATAAACAAATCGCTTAATGATGGTTTTTATAATTGGATAAAAAAAACTTCAGGAGAAGATGGAATTATAAGAATGTACACATTAACTTATGACCGTCTCTTCAAGATTATATTAGAAAACAGAGGATTGAAAGTATTTGAAGGATTTGAATGTGGAGCATCAACAAATCCCGGAGATACAATTTTTCCAGATGTAAAAAAAATTCTTTCTGATTTTGATTCAACTGTTTATTACAATTTGCACGGTTCTGCTTATTGGGATGTTAATGCAAGAAATAGTTATCAACTACCTGCTTCTGAGATATATTTAAGAGGAGTTCCGAATTTTTCATCTAACCTATCGGAACAGCCAACTAGGCAAATGGATAGAGGGAAAACCATTATGATAACTAATATAATTACAGGCTACCAAAAAACATCAAAAACTGCGGTTACACCCTTTAAGCAAATGTCATCTGCATTTGACACAGATTGCATTTTTGCAGATAGATTATTTATTGTCGGTTATGGATTTGGGGACGAACATATTAATGAAAGTATTAAAACTGCTTTAATTTATAATCCTAAAATAAAGATTACGATTATTGACCCTTCTTTTATTGAAAACAAAATTGATGAAAAGCTAGGTATTGGCTTATTTTCTAATTCGCAATTAAATCTAACTCCTAAAAAAGTAAGTGACAATTTGTATTCTTATTTAGAAGGCCGTGTTGAAGTTTATACTCATTATTTTAAAGATATATTTAGAATTAATTAAAACTCCATCCATAAGAATATAAACATTAAATAATCAAAGCCCTCGCTGCCTCACGATTGCATCGTGTGGCAGGTAGTAAGCAAATAATAAGTTACAAAGAGTAGAAATTATAAGTTTCAGAACCCTGCTCCCGCGCGATTGTATCGCGTGGGAAAATAATGCGAGGTATGAGAAATAATAAAAAGTATTTAAACTAAATAAGCCACACGATACAATCGTGCGGCAGCGGGTGTGAGGCTTTGTATATTTAATGAGGAAATCCGGTAGGACGGGAGTAAATTCATGTTTTTTCACTTGCAAAGTTAAGAATTTTCTATTGGTGCAAAAGCCGATAGTCATTTTACTTTATATACATAAATAAACATCAAAAGT
>Ga0302204_1000337_pt1 | contig 15843 bp, 8 predicted proteins | sample II_Fen_E1_2_FD_194578 | JGI IMG/M metagenome (GOLD analysis project Ga0302204, IMG submission 194578) | Peat permafrost microbial communities from Stordalen Mire near Abisko, Sweden - II_Fen_E1_1 | ecosystem: Environmental > Terrestrial > Soil > Wetlands > Permafrost | place: Sweden: Abisko...
GTAGATTGGATAAAAGAATGGTGTTAAGCGAGTAAATATTTGTTATCAAGACTACTACTCATTCCTCACCTCTCACCTCTTACCTACTATAAAATATAAACTAAAGAACGCAATTATGGAATATCTTAAATACAATTCGAATAGTAAAGTAGAACCCTGGTTTATAAAACAGTATCACAATCCCGATATATCTAAGATACACGAGAAAGTCAAAGTAATTGCCATTGACAATTATATCCATTTAGGGCAATTTACAGCCCTTCGTTTTCTGGAGTGGGTATCGCTCAATCCCGGAGGAGTTATCGCCTTACCGACCGGAAAAACACCTGAATTTTTCATTAAATGGACGAAATACTATCTCGAGAACTGGGATACGGAAATCAAAAGCGGAATACTTCATGAAATCGGACTGGATAGTACCCTCAAGCCGGATATGAAATCGCTCCGTTTCGTAATGATAGACGAGTTCTTTCCACTCGACCCCTTACACGAACGTTCTTTCAACTATTTTGTAAAGCGGTTCTATATCGAAGGCTTTGGCTTCGATGAAAAAAAAGCGTTGTTTATCGACACGTTTAATATTCCCGAAGAGGATCAACCACTGTTGGACGGCAACAAAAATATGGTTGAAATTTTTCTTGATCAAGCGATCGATTTAAATCTTCGTTTTAAACATACCATCACCGTCAGACAAACCCTGCAGAAAAAAGCGATCAAGTATTTCGATCAGTTCTGTGAAAACTACGAAGAGAAAATACGGAATATGGGCGGTATCGGCTTCTTTATAGGAGGTATTGGCCCCGATGGTCACATTGCTTTTGATATAAAAGGCTCAAGTCACCACTCCCCTACCCGTCTGACAAATATCAATTACGAAACACAGGCAGCCGCAGCAGTCGACCTGGGTGGCATTGAGACGGTTCGTAAAAAAGCAGTCATAACCATCGGCCTGAATACCATTACCTACAATCCTGATGTAGTAGCGATCATTATTGCTGCCGGTGAATCCAAGTCACAGGTACTGGCATCGGCTATCGAGTCCGAACCTTCGCTCGAGTATCCCGGCAGTGCATTGCAGAAACTGCCTAACTCCCGTTTTTACCTGACCTTCGGTGCTGCCATTAAACTAGAAGAACGTAAACGATTACAGATTATTGAAGCACCCGTTGCCGATATAAAAACTCTCGATCGCCTGATCATCGATGGTGCATTGGAAGAAGGAGTTTCACTCAAGGATATTACCGATAAAAACTTTGTCACGACGAATCGCTATCTGCTGCTTGCCCAACAGGTGAGCAACCAATCGTTATCAACCCTGGCACAGGCAACACACAACCGCATTGTTGAGAAAATAGACAGAGGACTTAATCCACCCGTCGAAAGCCGGATACTGCATACCGCACCCCATCACGATGATATCGAGCTGGCTTATTTTCCTCTTCTGCATCATCTGGTGCGCTCGGCAAATAACGACAACCATTTTGTATATTGCACCAGTGGGTTTACCTCTGTTACCAACGATTATATCTGCGGTAACCTGATCGCCCTGCGAGCTCTGATTGCCAACGGAAAGATAAACAATTATTTACATGTCAACCGACTTTTTCAACGGGATGGTTTCTGGGACGATATAACAGGGACACTCAACGCCATTGCCCGTAAGAACAAAGAGGAACAGGACATTTATATCTCCTGCCGCATGGCCAGACAACTGGTACACTGGTTGAAAGCCGCTGATATCATGGCATTACTCCCCACGCTGGACGAAACCATTCAATACCTCAATACGATCGATCCCGGTATAAAAGAAATTGAAATAGTACAAAAGATCAAAGGCTGGACGCGTGAGTTCGAAGCTGAGTTGGTATGGGCACACTTTGGCATTGGACTTGATCATGTATCCCATTTGGACCTGCAATTCTATACAGGCGATATTTTTGTGGAATACCCCGATCCTGAACGTGATGTACAACCGATCCTGAATTTGCTGGAAAAGGTAAACCCGGATATTGTTTCACTGGCATTGGATCCCGAAGGCAGTGGTCCCGATACCCATTTCAAAACATTGATTGCGTTATCCAACGCGTTGGAAAAATATGTCGCAAAACATCCCGGTCACTCCATCAAAATATGGGGATACCGCAATATCTGGTCGAAATTCCATATTGCTGATGTCAACATGCTGGTACCTGTTTCATTAAACTCTTTTGCCGTGTTGGATAATATGTTCACGACCTGCTATACGAGTCAGAAGTCAGCATCATTCCCAAGTTACGAATACGAAGGCCCCTTCAGCGACCTGGCACGACGGATCTGGGTGGAACAACATCAGCAACTGATCACCCTGTTGGGCAAAGATTTCTTTTACAACAGCAATTCACCCCTGTTAAAACGTTCATACGGTGCCTTGTATATCAAAGAAATGACCTATCCGGAATTTTGCAGTGAAATTGAATATATCAAAGGAATGATTGATATAAAAAAAGGACTAAAAGCATTGAAATAAGGGATATATTACTGAGTGAGGGCTTCACTTAGAGTGAAACCATCACTAAAAATTGAAATATTTTACTGAGTGAGGGCTTCACTTCGAGTGAAACCCTCACTAAAAATTGGAATATTTTACTGAGTGAGGGCTTCACTTCGAGTGAAACCCTCACTAAAAAGCGAATATTTTACTGAGTGAGGGCTTCACTTTGAGTGAAAACCTCACTAAAAAGCGAATATTTTACTGAGTGAGGGCTTCACTTCGAGTGAAACCATCACTAAAAATTGAATATTTTACTGAGTGAGGGCTTCACTTCGAGTGAAACCCTCACTAAAAAGCGAAGTAGAAAACCGACACATACTACCGACTTCAATCAATTAAATAAACAACGCGGAACGTTCAAATCTTACTGAACTTCCCCTGGTTACCCGCCCGGGTGTTGGCAGAACATTTTACTTTTCCTGCCAGATGATTTAATGATTTAGTACTTATATTTTTTGATGTCTGATGACTGGAGGAAGTGGACGTCCATGTCCAGCAAGGGATACAAACTGTTTTCTCTAACGCCTGCTCCTGCTTATCGGGAAGGGCGGGAAAGAAATTAATACCCGTCACTTTCTCCACACTGTCAATCGGAACAGCGTACGACTCAAGCGACATGATGGAGGATGCGTTGGGTAGGATAAATCCGATACCCTTTAACCCCGGCAGCGTATAATCCAGTATTACTTTGTAATAGTATCGCGGCACCGATACTTTATCCGGACCGATAACGGGTAAATCGCCGGAAAGGACCGGACCGGTGACCACATAAATATCCTTGTTCTCTACCGCCCACTGCCTGACGCGTTCTTCCAGCTTTTTCCAGATACCCCGGTTAAAGCCCGGCACCTGGGGAGACATGTTGCTGTAAAAGAAAGATTCCTCCATGGCTTGCACGCTCCAGCTCATATCCGCTGCAGGAGCCATATGTCCGCGGTCATACCCCGAGCCCTGGTAATCGGCATTGGTAGCCGACCCGGTCTTTACTGCATTGTCCGGACGAAAATCATTGGTACGGTTCACTCCCCGTTGTGTTTCCTCGGCTGTAAGTTCATACGCCACCCAATTGGCTTGTTCGTGCTTCTCGTTGTACGAAAGGGTGTAGCCTGAATGGGTGACAATAGCGTCTTTGTTGGTAATGGCGGGAAGTTCAAGATGGGGGATGTTGGTGGGTTGTAGTGCCGGAAGTCCGGACCCGAAGAAGGATAGAAGTATTGCAACTGTCAGTAACTTTTTCATAAGGGAATTATTTAAAATGTAAATGTACTCGTGTTTATTGACATCACAAAATTAAAAGTGAGTTTTTAAAATGCGATTTAGATAATCGGAAGAAGCGGCTTCTATTCATCCAGATGAATTAGATTTTGCTACAAAAAACCTTTTGTCGAACGGGAATAAACCTTTCGTCATACGAATAAACCTTTTGTCGTACGAAGTACACAAAAGCGTTTATTTGGTGGGTTAATATGTATCCTAAATCAAACGCCCAAAAATACTTCGTATGTTTTGGGGTTTGTTCGTGATAAACCTTTTGTCGTACGAATAAACCTTTTGTCGTACGAAGTACACAAAAGCGTTTATTTGGCGGGTTGACATGTGTCCTAAAAAAAACGCCCAAAAATACTGCGTATGTTTTGGGGTTTGTTCGGGAATAAACCTTTTGTCGTACGAATAAACCTTTTGTCGTACGAATAAACCTTTTGTCGTACGAAGTACACAAAAGCGTTTATTTGGCAGTCAGGTGTGCGAATACAAACGCCCAAAAATACTGCGCATGTTTTGGGGTTTGTTCGTGATAAACCTTTCGTCGTACGAATAAACCTTTTGTCGAACTAATAAACCTTTTGTCGTACGAAGTACACAAAAGCGTTTATTTGGTAGGTTGACATGTATCCTAAATCAAACGCCCAAAATACTGCGTATGTTTTGGGGTTTGTGCTTTTTTTACTTACAAAACATATTGATAAAAAATTTGTTTAAATAAAAAAATAGGAGTAATTTTAACGCTTCAAATTAAACGAATAAAATGCTCTTCCATCAGAAGAAAAAATATTAATTATTCATCATTAAACTGAATCACTGTTATGGATACCTACATTGCAAAAGAAATTGAAGTAAGCCAGACCCTGTTAATTCGCAAGGTGTATGTCTGGATGTGCCTGGCATTGCTTATCACAGCAGGAACTGCCTACCGCGTTGCCAACTCGGAAGAACTATTGAGAATCATCTTTTCAAGCAAACTGAGCTTTTTTGGGATTATCATTGCTCAATTTGCCATTGTCTGGTTCCTGTCGGCAAGAATCAAAACACTCTCGATGACCACAGCCACCATCCTTTTTGCCTTGTATTCGGTCCTTATGGGAGTGACCATGTCGTGCATTTTTCTGGCTTATACCCAATCGTCCATTGCTTCAACGTTTTTTATAACAGCCGGCACCTTCGCTGTCATGAGCATTTACGGGTTCACCACTAAAAAAGACTTAACCTCCATAGGCAATTTACTGTTCATGGCCTTGGTGGGGCTAATCATTGCTATGGTGGTCAACTTTTTTCTGAAGAGTTCCATGATGGACCTGGTGATATCCTGCATCGGGGTACTTATCTTTGTCGGATTAACAGCCTATGACACCCAAAAGATCAAAGCACTCATGAACCGGGAGAATACGGAAGAAAACCAGAAAATGGCTATCATTGGATCTTTAATGCTTTACCTGGACTTTATTAATTTATTCCTGTTTTTGTTGCGAATCTTCGGAAGACGAAGGTAAATACGATTTACACAGATTAATTTTAATGGAAGAAATTAAGAAAGAGATTGTCCACAGATTACACTGATTTACACAGATTAATTTTAATGTAAGAAATCAAAGAGATTGTCCACAGGTCTATTTTTACTTCCCTTTAGGGGCTGGGGGTAATTATTGTCCACAGATTACACTGATTTACACAGATTTTTTATTTTATAAAAGAATTAAGGAAAAAAGTGTCCACTGTCACCCCTTTTGGGGCCTACTCTTTATGCACATCTCACAGAGCTTCTAAAGCGAGTGTAAAAGCTTCGTACTTAATAAAGAAAATATCTATTCCTTTCTTCATTGTAATATATTCCGGTGGTGATTGGCTATTGTAACCTCCCCATTTCCCAAGTCTTGCTATAATCCAAGCTACCCATGCTTACGTGATCCTGGAAAATGGATTCTTCTGTTTGTCAGTTTTTCCTTCAAACGTTGGTTGAAGAATCTTTAAGAATTGTATGTGTTTGTCTGGAAATAGCATTCCTGCCGAACAATCCTCTTTTTTTTGATCTTAAGCTATTTTTATGACCATAATTTGTAATGATGCTTGTAAGCAAAAAAGCATTAGTTTTTTAAGTGCTAATCCTGTTTCAAGCTGTGATGATTCTATATCCAAACCATAATTTCTTAAGACTCGAAATAATTCTTCTATGTACCACCTTGCACGATACCACTGAACACATTGCATTGCTTGTTCTATCGTGTCAATCGATACGTCCTAAATTAGTGTCCAACTCTTTAATTCTGTCTTTATGTGAATAACAGTTTATTTGAGTTGTGTCTTGAATACACAAAAGATGTTACCCTTGTATATTGTTATTACAAGAGGCATATAACGCTTTGCTAATCTCACTCTCTCCACATTTTGTATTATTCGACATTCAATAAGACCCTATCTTCTCTGAGTGTTTAGAACAGTGCTGAGTTACCAGTGCTGAACCATTCGAGTTTAAATTTTAAAGAAACAATTTTGCTCTTTTATCAATTCTTTCATCCTTAAATATATCAGTAAAAAATTCATCTAACTCATTCTTTATCAAGTCTTATAAAACCTAAAATAAACTCCGGTAATACAAATCTAATCAACTATATTTCAATATATTATCACGAATAATACGACTATTTTTATACAACTAAAACACTTTCTTTTATACTCTCTATATGTTCATATAATTGTATTTAAAGAGTAGGGTTAAAACCTCAGGGTTCAATATCGCTCATGCCTGCGAAATTGGCTTTATGATTTTTGGAGGAACAATAGAAACGAAAGATTTCGGCATACTATTTTTTTTATTGTGCTCAAGTATTAAAAAAATTAATTAAATAATAAACAATTTATAATACAAACTGGTTAGATAAGGGTATTTCAAATTGTAATATAAATACTGGTTGTGTAAAAAGAAACGACCTGTAATCAATTGCACGGTGCGAATACAACACATAATCAATCTTTTTTTATTTACTAAAAATTTTTCATTGTATGAAGAAACTATTCTTATTGGTAACTTTGTTTATCCTGAGTTTTACGGTTAAAGCCCAGGATAATTTTATTGGAGAGGTACGGATCTTTGCCGGCACATTTGCCCCCAGAGGATGGATGTTTTGTGATGGACAATTACTAGCGATATCCACGAATCAGGCCTTGTTTGCACTCCTGGGTACCAGCTACGGTGGCAATGGCAGATCTACTTTTGCACTCCCAAACCTGAATGGGAAAGCACCGATTGGTGCGGGACAAGGACCCCAACTCACACCTCGTTATCTGGGAGAGTCAGGCGGTCAGGATAAAGTGATACTCCAGCAGACTGAATTGCCTGCCCATTCACATACGGCAACAGGTGGCACAATTGCTATTCCGGGGTCTGTCGGTACAGGTAATTCGGATACTCCCGAAAACACCTATCCGGCTACCAGTACAAAATCGTACATTGCCACCACAAGTGGTGCTATGAACACTGTTGCCGGTACGGTGCAATTATACGCAACGGGGGGGAACCAGCCCCATAATAATCTTCAACCGTATCTGGTTGTTAGGTACATTATTGCTTTGCAAGGTATTTTTCCTCCACGTAACTAAACTAAAAAAAAGGAACATGAAAAAGAGATATATTCTATTGTTGCTACTCACCATTGGGTTAGCAAAAGTATATAGCCAGGAACCGTATTTGGGTGAGATTCGTATTTTCGCAATAGGTTATGCACCCAAAGGATGGGCTTCGTGTAACGGACAGCTACTGTCAATTGCCCAAAATCAGGCATTGTTCTCACTCCTGGGCACCACGTATGGAGGTAATGGCATTACAACGTTTGCCCTCCCTGATCTTCGGGGCCGCATGGCAATGGACGAAGGTTTCGGGCACGTACAGGGCGAAAAGGCAGGTGAAGAGTCACATACACTCACCCAGTCGGAAATTCCGGTACACACACACCTGATCACCAGCCTGCAGATCGTTCAGCCAGCTAATGACACTGCCGGTAATATTGATGATCCTACCGGGAATTATTATGCCCGGAACACAGCCCGGGGCAATGAATTCAGTACCCAGCCCAACGGCAATGGTGGTCCGGTAATGATTCCTGCCGGTGTGATCAATAACACCGGTGGTACACAAGCTCATTCAAATATGGCTCCTTACACAGTTGTAAATTATGTGATAGCGATACAAGGTATTTATCCATCTCCAAATTAAAGAAATATGAAAAAAAATATTATTACTCTCTTATTCTTAGCAATGTGTTTCTCGGGTTTAAAGGCTCAAGATCCCTATGTAGGCGAGATACGTATGTTCGCGGGCAGTTATGAGCCTGCCGGCTGGATGTTTTGCGACGGCAGGTTGCTTTCCATTGCAGACTATCAAGTTCTTTTCGTCCTTCTTGGGACTACGTATGGTGGCGATGGGCAAACAACTTTTGCTCTGCCCGATTTACGGGGACGTGCCCCTATCCACCAGGGTCCCGGATATGTAATGGGACAGATGGGAGGGACTGAGACCGTCACTCTAACTACAAATCAGATTCCGGCACATACGCATACCGGGGTGATGACCCTGGGTATCAATCATCAGGGAGGGAATGCCGACACTCCCATTGGAAATGTAGCTGCAGTGAACCCGGGGCGGAGTAATGAATACAGTACCACGTCAAATGCTGCGATGGGAACAGTAAGCCTGACTGCAACGACTACTGCCGCAGGAGGCAGTCAGCCTCATGAAAACATGAAGCCCTATGTTGTGCTGAATTACATCATTGCCTGGATTGGCACTTATCCTTCGCAACCATAAATATTTTTTATTCATCTTTTTTGCCGGAAACAAGCCTCTTTCCGAGACGGGGTTTCTGGTAGCACTTATTAAAATAAAATATATGAAAAAAATAATACTTGCTTTATTAATACTAACAACAACGACCACGGCCCGGGTTTATGCACTGACAGCTGTCTATACAGTAACTAAAACCACAGACGATGGTACTGCCGGGACATTGCGGTATGCCATTCAGAATCCGGGGTTGTATACCAGTTATTCCATCTCCATACAAACCAACGGTACCATTACGCTTGCTTCACCACTGCCGGTGATCACGGTACCGGTAGCTGTTAACTGCACGGATGCTGCCGGAATAACCGTTTCGGGTGATAATTTGTACCGGGTTTTTGAAGTCAATATCCCTACGGGGACAGTATCCTTTAAAAATCTGAATATCATCAACGGAAAAGGCGATGGTGGAGGGGGTGGTGTATTGGCCATCACTTCAACCAGTGGAAAGGTAACGTTTGAAAATTGTACTTTCACAGGCTGTGCTGCCACCGGTAGCCAGGCCTATGGCGGTACCATTGAGTCATCGGCTGATGTGGACCTGCTCAACTGTACGCTTACCGGTAACAGTGCAGCAGATGGGGGCGGTGCGATAGAAATGCTTGATCCGCTTTCTGTATTGACCATCAATCATTCCACCATAGTGCAAAACTCAACGACTACAGCTAATATTGCCGGAGGCATTGATTTGTATCTTGGTAAAATAACCATGACCAACTCCATAGTGGGATATAACAGCAACGGCAATATCGGTTCGGAACGGGATATTTCGGAAGATATCACCAATACTAAGACCCAGACCAGCAGTTATAACCTCTATACTACGGCTCCCTTTGCAGGTACCGGAGATTTGACCAATAAAAGTATCATTCAGCTGGCTATATCGCCTTTGGCAAGCAATGGCGGTATGGTAAAAACCATGGCCATCGGTCTAAGCAGCCTGGCAAGGAATAGTGGAACCGGTACTTTTGCCACCGATGCCCGTGGGTTTACACGCGATGCGAATCCTGATATGGGAGCCTATGAAGCACCCACACCCACAGCCACAACTTCTCCAGCCACCGGTGTTATTGAAAGTTCTGCCGTGCTTAATGGCGTATATGACCCCAAAGGAATACCTGACAATTCAGCTCAGTTTGAATACGGTACTGTTTCAGGCTTCTATACCCATGCAGTTATAGCTGTTGTAGAGCCAAACACCTTCGTCTGTTCGTTTAGCCTGACTAACCTGGCTCCCAATACGAAAACCTATTACAGGCTGGCAGCAACAGTGGATGGCGTAAAATTCTATGGTGATGAACTGTCGTTTACTACTTCGGGTATCACTTCGGTTGGGAATACCAACATGAATGTGGTTGAAATACGGTATCATCATGATTCAAGTATCCTGGAAATAGCGGGTGCGTTCGATTTTGTGGAAGTGTATAATGTGGCAGGAAGCCTCTTGCAAAAAACAACTGCCCCCTCTGTCCGGTTAACAGGCAATGGCGTGGCTATTATTCGAATTCATTCACAGGATGGAATCATCACCCGGAAAATAGTGTTGTAACCGGCAGATATTGTATCATAGCAAACCGATATACACAAGAGCTACCTACATATCAAATCCTGAATACTTATATGCAGGGGCTGAACTTCAAATTGGAGGTTCAGCCCCTGTTACTTGTGAACATGAGAAGTGGTAAAGCGGCTTCTCAAGAACTGCTTAAATTATTTGTATAATAATAGTGTTGTTGATTTTTAATAGCAGTTGTCTGTTGTTTAATTTAATTGAAATATCAATAGGCTTCAATAGATGCTCAGGGGTTTATAGGTTCTGTTTTTCATTTCTTTACAATTACCTTTTTAAGGTGTATTGTCTATTTGAACCCTCCAACTGGATGCAAACCTCGAACAAGAGGAAATTGCGATAAAAAAGGATTACAATATATTAGTAGTTATTATACCTGATCAGGTATAATAACTACTAATAACAATAAATATAACCAATCGGGTATAATTCAAAAACAATTAAGTTTATAATGCCCGGATCTCAAAGGAAAATACATCGTACTTATAAACGAAAGAATTGATCATTTAAAGAAACAAACTCGAGTCTGAATTCCAATGTTTTAATGATAATAATAACAGGTCAACTTCAGCCATCCTCGATAGATCGGGATAAATATGGGTAGAAAGAGAAGAGTGAGGGATTTAAAAACCCGATACCTAAATGGTAGGTAAGAAAAAAAATTGAAAATAAAATGTTTATTCCGGGGAATATAGTTACCGATTAGATTGCAAAAGCCGTGCTGACATTAGAGTAAGCACGGCTTTATTTGTTTAAATCCAATGTATTTTTAGTTTGTTTGTATTATATTTACAAAATCTATTAAACAATCAAATAATATTGTACTTTTGCATCGTATTATTTAAAATTAACCATTTTATACTTAGCCTGCTAAAAACATTGGGATGCACAAATATGCCAGGAATATAAGTCCCCTTTTAAGTCCGACTATCCGGTATGAACAATTAGTCAAACCAGAGCGAGAAGGGTAAAAATTCCAAACGGCATTTTAATATTTCAACTTCAAAATTATTACAAAAAGAATACTATGAGTCCGTGGAAAATTACAACAAAGGGATTCATTTAAATTTAAAATCAAGTCAACTGATTAAAAATCTAATATGTAATTCAAAATATTTAATGAACTATTTTTACTCGTGATCCCAACCCCAAAATGATGGCTTAAAAGTGCATTATCATATTACATTTGCTACTTGGTATTTTTAAAATACTGCGTCTTAAATCCCCCTTTGGGGGTTTGGGGGTCGGGAATATAATAAATGCAAGAATGTAATTGTTTTATTTTAACAAATGTATCATTATTTAATATCGAATACTTAATACACCATATTTCTTATAAAACAGTACATGATGAGAAAACTTTTACTCTGCTTACTATCGTTCTTTTTATTAACGACAACTGCTCAGATTTCAACAAAAAACAATTTTCTTCAAACCAAAACAGCCCGAGATTTTTTCCAACGACAACAGATAAAGAAGAACGAATCCAACCGGATAGTCCGTTCGGTACAACTATCCAAAACAATCCATGTCACCAATGCAGGGACACTGGACAACCTGCTAACTCCGATCGAGAAAAACACAATAACTGATCTTACAATTACCGGGACACTCGATGCCAGGGACTTTAGAATATTGAGGGATAGTCTGGTTCATCTGGCAGTGTTAGATCTAAGCACTGTTACTGTTGTTTCTTATTCGGGATCAGGTGGAACTGATTATTATGATACAGTATATCCACCCAATGAAATTCCAGAGTATGCATTTTATACTTCAAGAGAATCAGGTACTGCCATCTCACAACTGACTTCCATACTGCTGCCTTCAACAGTTTCTTCTGTAGGGAATCTGGCATTTGCATTTTGTAGTTCTTTGTCTTCTATATCGATTTCATCCTCATTGTCACAAATCGGACAGTTAGCATTTTTAGGCTGTAGTGCAAAAATTAATGTTGATGAGACTAATCCGAATTATTCCAGTGTGGAGGGCGTGCTGTTTGATAAAGAAAAGACAAAACTCATCCAATGTCCGATTTCAATTACCGGAAATTATAATATTCCTTCAACAGTACAATCCGTTGCACCCTATGGTTTTTGCTTTTGTGATAAGTTGTCGTCAGTAAATATACCTTCATCCGTCGAATCGATTGGTATATATGCATTTACGAGTTTTAGCGGGATATTTAATATTGATTCAAACAATAAGAACTATTCAAGTGTGGATAATGTATTATTTAATAAATCAGCGTCACTGCTCATACAGTGCAGTACATTAAGATCCGGGAGTTACACTATCCCGTCATCAGTTGATTCAATAGGCGATAACTCGTTTTACAATTGCAGTTTAATAACATCACTATTTATCCCTTCATCCGTTATTGCAATTGCAGATTTTGCATTTTATAATTGTTCTGGATTAACGTCCATCACCGTCAACAGTAAGCCGCTTTATTTAGGTTTAACTAACGGAGTTTTCAATCTGGTAAATACAAGCACGTGTATTCTGAATGTACCCTTCGGAACAAAATCACTATATCAGTCTGCCGCTGTTTGGAATAGCTTTACAAACATCGTTGAAAACAGCCATGGATTAATATTGGGAACCAATAAAAGTATTCTGTCGTCGGCAGCAGGCAGTACTACCGGCATTAAAATTACTACGAATGATGCCTGGACAGCCGCTACAAATCAAAGCTGGTTAAAAGTCAGCCCTGAAATCGGAACGGGGAATGATACAATTTTCGTTACTGCCGAAGCTAATCCTTCACCGGATAACCGCATAGCACTGGTTACAGTATCTGCAGAAGGAATACAACCTCAAACTATTACTATCACACAGGCAGGAATACCAAAGTCGATAGATATTACAGCCGGAAAATTAGCAACCGTTTTAACCGCTGCAGAATTAAGCACCATGATAAACCTCAAAATTACCGGCACAATCGATGCCCGCGATTTTAAAACTATGCGGGATAATATGCCTATGCTAAGCTTTCTCGATATCAGTGAGGTGAACATAGCCGCCTACAACGGGACCTTAGGTACTGCCGGTTGGATATCAACTTATCCTGCAAACAGAATTCCGGATTATGCTTTTAATAAAAATTTAAGTTCGTTAAATTTGACATTGAAAACTGTAAAATTACCGGCAACCATCAATTCAATTGGGGATTACGCTTTTTATTCGTGTAATGCTTTAACCGAAATAATTATTCCAAATTCAGTTACCTATATTGGATCCGGTAGTTTTGGATCCTGTAATAAATTAGAAACTGTAATATTACCCATTCAATTAACTGCCATCGAAAATCAGGCTTTTACAGGTTGTGGATTTTCAGAGATCACAATTCCAAATACCGTTAAAACTATCGGACAGTCTTGCTTTATCAATTGTAAAAATCTAAGGAGTATAAATATTCCAAATTCCGTTACCACTATTTCAAATTCAGCATTTGAGAATTGTACTGCCCTGACCGGTTTGACAATAGGGAGTTCGGTGACCTATATAGGTAATTCGGCATTCGGCGGTTGTAGCGCTTTAACTGATGTGGTAATCCCTAATTCAGTAATGACTTTAGATGGTTTTGTTTTTGGGAGTTGTACAAACCTGAAGTCGGTAGTTTTACCCAATTCTTTAGCTACAATCGGATATTTTAGTTTTTATAAATGCATCAATCTTACCGATATAACCATTCCTAATTCAGTTACAAAAATTGATTATTCTGCTTTTTCATATTGCAGAAGCCTTACCAACCTGGATATTCCAAATTCTGTAACATTCATAGGAAACTCGGCATTTAGCTATTGCATTGCTTTAACCACTCTTACTATTCCCGGTTCAGTAAATAGTATTGAAAGTTCGGCTTTCGATGGCTGTACCGGATTGACTTCGATCCATGTGAAGAGAGATGTTCCACTTAATTTTTCCAATTCAACTGATGTATTCAATAATGTGAATAAGTCAACGTGTATTTTAAATGTACCTTTTGGATCAAAGGCTCTTTATGCTGCTGCCAATCAATGGCAGGACTTTACAAATATCATTGAGGATTATGGTTTCCTGTTGGATAAAAACACATTAAATGTAGGTTCAACGAAAGGAAGTATAGTTACAGTGAATATCCTGTCAAATGAAGAATGGAGTGCTTTATGTGACCAAAGCTGGTTGAAAGTAAGTCCGACAACATTTACAGGTAATAAAACAATTACCTTTACTGCCGAAGCAAATCCGTCATCTTCGGCAATGCGAATAGCAAAGGTGACAATTTCGGCCAATGGTGTTCAATCAAAAACAATAACTATTACACAGGCAATATCTCCAAAAGCAATCAATATAACTGCCGGTGAATTATACAATAGCCTTACAACTGAAGAATTGAAGAATATATTGGATCTTACTGTAACCGGAAGTATAGATGCACGGGATTTCAGAATCATACGGGATTCAATGCCGGCGTTACGTACTTTAGATTTAACCCAAACAAGAGTTTTATCATACATAGGCTCACAAGGCACAGAAAGCATCTATTCGAGTTATTCCTATCTTGCTAATGCCATTCCTCAATATGCATTTTATAATGGAAGCTATTCTTCCGGTAAAAGAACGTTGGTTTCTATAAAGCTTCCTTCCAGCACCCGTTCGATAGGAAGAGAGTCATTTAATTCCTGTCCGGTATTAACGGAAGTGATAATACCGGATTCAGTAAAATTAATTGACAGAAATGCATTCGAATACTGCCGGGCATTGACAAGTATTGTAATTCCTAAGTCGGTTACTGCATTAGGTCAGAATGCTTTTTATTATTGCAGCGGATTAACAAGTGTGACATTGTCGGATTCCCTGACTACGATAGCCTGGGATGCTTTTGCAAATTGTACAAGCCTAACGGACATTAAATTTGGAAAATCAATAAAATCAATTTCTATTTCAGCATTTTATAATTGTACATCATTAAAAAACATCATTATTCCGAATTCAGTAATTTCTATAGGGAGTTCCTCTTTCTCTTCATGTACCGGCCTGACAGAGGTAATCATCGGTGATTCTGTAAAAGAAATAGGTAGTTCGGCCTTTTCATCCTGTATTTCATTAACCCGTATCACGATTCCAATATCAGTTTTAAAAATTGGATACAGCGCATTTAGTGGTTGTTCAGGACTTAAATTAATCAATACTGAAGCGACTATACCGGTGGACTTGAGCAACTCAAATAATGTATTTTTAAATATTGATAAAACCATCTGTGCATTAACAGTACCCTTTGATTCAAAAAAACGCTATGCCGTGGCTGATCAATGGAAAGATTTTACCATAGTTAATGAATGCACAACAGGTTTAAAGCTAGATACAGATACAGCACGACTAACAGCGAAAAAAGGGAACACAGTCAACGTTTCATTTACTGCAAATACCTCATGGAGATTCACCTCCAACGCAACCTGGCTTCACTTAAGCCAGACATCAGGTACTGGAAGCAATTTCATCACACTGACAGCAGATCCGAACATATTACTTACTTCAAGAAGAACAACCATTACAATTTTGATTGATGGAGCTCCAACACAAGTCTTATCTATCGTACAAGACGCAGCAATTAAAGAAGTGATAACAATACCGGGTAAGTTATTTTCAAAT
>Ga0302204_1000340_pt1 | contig 15749 bp, 4 predicted proteins | sample II_Fen_E1_2_FD_194578 | JGI IMG/M metagenome (GOLD analysis project Ga0302204, IMG submission 194578) | Peat permafrost microbial communities from Stordalen Mire near Abisko, Sweden - II_Fen_E1_1 | ecosystem: Environmental > Terrestrial > Soil > Wetlands > Permafrost | place: Sweden: Abisko...
CTTTTATTGGTTTGTTCCATTTCTGTAGTTGCCCAAAATGTTTCAAAAGTATGGGTGCCCGATTTAGGGAATGGTAATTATAAGAACCCTGTACTGTATGCCGATTATTCCGATCCGGATGTATGTCGCGTTGGAAATGACTATTATATGGTTGCTTCGTCGTTTGCCTGTACTCCTGGATTGCCAATTCTTCATTCAAATGACCTGGTGAACTGGACGATTATTGGGTACGCCATTCAGAAAATGGAACCGGAAGAAAGATTCAGTACCATGCAACATGGCAATGGGGTTTGGGCACCAAGCATACGCTACCATAACAAAGAATTTTATATTTACTTTGGGGATCCTGATGCAGGAATTTATATGACCAAAACGTCAGATCCTGCAGGAATATGGTCTCCTCTGACGTTGGTTAAAGCAGGAAAAGGCCTGATTGATTCATGCCCTATATGGGATGAAGATGGTAAAGCATATATAGTTCATGGCTTTGCAGGAAGCCGTGCAGGGATGAAAAGTGTACTGGGTGTTTTTGAGATGACTACGGATGGTACTAAGGCCATTACTGAAAGCAGGCTTGTGTTTGATGGACATCCTAACAATCCAACTACGGAAGGTCCTAAATTCTATAAACGAAACGGCTATTACTTTATTCTTTGTCCTGCAGGTGGGGTTAAACCCGGATGGCAGTTAGCATTACGATCAAAAAACATATACGGACCCTATGAAGAAAAACGTGTGATGGCACAGGGAACTTCGGATATCAACGGACCTCATCAGGGAGCATGGGTTAATACACCCGATGGAAAACAGGACTGGTTTTTACATTTTCAGGATTTATATGCATATGGACGTGCCGTACTGTTACAACCTATGAAATGGGTGAATGACTGGCCGGTTATAGGTGAAGATCCTAAAGGTACAGGTTGCGGAACACCAGTTTCAACCTATAAGAAACCGAATGTGGGTAAAACCTATCCGATATCAACTCCTGCCGAGAGTGATGAATTTAATGGTCAATCATTAGGGCTGCAATGGCAATGGCAGGCGAATAGCAACCCGCTGTGGAACTTTTGTGCCGGCGACAAGGGTTATTTGCGATTATATGCATGGCAGCTGTTAGGAGAAGCTAAAAACCTTTGGGATGCACCCAACCTGTTAATGCAGAAATTTCCTGCTCCTTTTTTCTGTGCTACTACAAAATTGACCTTTACACCACTGGTAAAAGGAGAACGTGCAGGACTTGTCGTAATGGGAATGAATTATGCCTCTCTTACTATCGAAAACAGCGAAAATGGATTGACTTTGAATCAGATCACCTGCCTGAAAGCAGAAAAAGGATCTCAAGAAAAAATAAATGCTTCCGTACCATTGAATCAATCTACAGTCTTTCTTCGGGTAGAAGTAAGACAGAGCAAAACAAGCAATAAAGAAGGAATTAATGAGCCGAAAGCTCTTTGCACATTCAGCTACAGCACAGATGGCAATGTATTTTCCCGGATTGGTGAAGCCTTCACTGCGCGTGAAGGACTGTGGATAGGGGCTAAAGTAGGCCTTTACTGTTCCCGTCCTAAAGCAAGTAATGATTCGGGATATGCAGATGTGGATTGGTTTAGGGTGGAAGCCGTAAAATGATAGAATAAAATCAATTCACGCTTGCAGTCATTTTCTCACGCTTATCCAGTGAAGGTTTAGAAAAAACAAATGCGGTTGAACATCACTATAGAAGTTCAACCGCATTTTATGTTTAGAAAAATGATTCTATTAGCTCTTTTTATTACTTGCGTAGAATGTGAATTGTTTTTTAATAAACAATCTCTTTTTAAACGCAGCATAACAAACCCCAAACAGGACTAATAATCCCCAGCCATCACCTACCGGAATAGGTGGTCCTGTTGGGTCGCCACCCGGATCCGTTGCACCTGTACCTCCTTTATATGGGTTTGAACTTTGCTTTGATGAATTACTGCTTAAATCTGCAGACAAGGATAAAGTTGTAATACCATTCGTCATGACAACAGCTGATGAAGCAGCACTGTTTCGGGATCCACTACTCGCAATGAAGGAATTTCCTCCACTCAGCCCACCTGAACCAGAGGAATTGTTATTTTGATATGATTGGCTTTGTACAGCGTACGAAGATCCCTGCGATAATGTATTTGTAGACTGATAATCATTAACAGTATAATTTGTTTTTGATATTTGACTGATGTCAGGTATATCGAGCCCATTATCATTGTTATATGATGCTGAATTTACTTTGGGTGCATTTTGTATTACATTATTATTGAATGTGACACTATGATTCTCAACATAATAATTCTTAGTTGAATATAAATCAGGGCTTCCAATAGGAGAATACAGAACCACTATGAGCAAACCTGCCCATATTAGAATCCACACCATTATGCTCTTTCGTCTTTTATTCACTTTTATTTTCCAAGAATAATTCTTTTTGAAACTCTTTCATTGCTTGTAGTTGCATTTGCAGTATATGCACCTGGAATGGTCCCAACTGTAATTGCCGTAACTCCATAAGGACCAAAATTCGCTTTTTTAATACAACGTCCTGTCATATCATAAATGTTCATTTCACCATTCAAATTTCCAAGATTTTGTACAAAAACAGTGTTTCCGGAACCGAATACTTTAATTTGAGTGTTCTTATCGGATGCATCTTTTTCAATGTTTCTGGTTGCAATCATAAACCTTTTTACCGAGGTAGGAGTAGATTCAGCAACAAAGGAATAGGTTGATCCGCTTTCAGTTATGTCAACAGTTTTATTTTCCACTAAATCAACTAAGAATACACCAACATATTTACTGGTTAGATTTTGGTGCGTAAATGTCAATGTATATTCTGTATCTTCGCCAGCCTGAAAACCAAGTATTGTATTATTTATATCATCTACTGCATTTACCTGATAATTTCCATCCGCTCCTATAGCAAAAATTTGAGGAGTAAGGGCAATACCTGTCATTTTAGCACCGTCCCACCCGTTATCGAAGTTTCGTGTACAGCCCGATTCAGTAAACAACCACATACGATCCGAATAATGTGTCCCTGTTACATCAATCATAGTGCACACTTTATCAGAAAGCGTTGAGTCATTCAATGCTTTTACCCTTTGCTGATCAGTGTTGCTCATTATAACAGAGTTATAAGTAATACCAAATGTTGCAAGACTTGAATTGCTTATTGCTTTAACTAATATAGCTTGCATGGATGGAATCTGTCGTGGAATTAAAAGATCTCCCGCTGTGCTTTTAGGAATTGCAGTGTATTGTCCGGCATTATTTCCGGGAGTACTGACTCCACCATTTTGAGTCCATTGGTCAAATGTTCCTGTATTATACAAGTAAACAGTAGCTTCAGTTTGTGTTCCAAAATTCAATTGACGAATATCTATTGCCGCTGTATAAGGGTTTGCATAAACATGTTGACCAGGGAATAATGCAGTTGATGTAACCGATAACTGACCGGCATCAAAATCACTATTTACAAGTTGTCCTTGAAATACAATAGTTGTTGCACTTTTCTGAGTAATTTCATATCCATAAAATGGTAATAATACTGAACTATTATTTAAACTAATCCAATGGTTTGTTATCGAATCTCCACTTTCCTCCCATCTTCGAACATATGAACCATCAAATGTAGGACTGCTGGTAACTGAACTTATAGGGATACCAAAATATTGCCAATGATATTTTTGATTGGTTGCCCCGGCTTCATTATAAAAAGCTTTAGAATACATTTCCACAGTGGCATGAACCGGTGAACTGGATGAATTATGAAAAATTAGCGACCCATTAGCATCTGTTGAGTTGGATACTATGTGTATAAGCGAATCAGCCCCATTGGTGGTTATAGTGTTATTTACCGTTAAGCTTTTAGTTGTAGGTATTACCAACCGTTTGTTTGTGGCATTTATCAGGCTGCCTATAGTACGATTGCCATCGACAAAAAGGTCTCTTAAAGCCGGAGAACCATTATTGTTGGTTGCCGTCGCATATACAACATTATCCCCGGCTAAAGGGACTTTACCAGATGTCCAGTTTGATGCAGTTCCCCAATCAGTACTTGTTGTCCCAATCCAATAATTTGTACCTACGTTCACAGTCATGGTTACTGAATTGGAAGTGGCTGGGTTATTCGTCACACAGCTGATACTGGAAGTCAGAATACATTTAATCTTATCATTATTGGATGGCACATAACTGTAAGTTGATCCGGTTGCTCCAGCTACAAGGACATCGTTTACGTACCATGCATAAACAGGAGTTGAACCTCCATTGGTAGGTGTAGAGGTATAAGTAACAGTAACACCTTGAACAACAGGATTCGCAGATGCTGCAACACTCACACTTACTGGCACGGAAGATGCAACTGTTACATCAGTAGAAGCAGTAGCCGAAAGAATTTGCTGAAATACAATATCATCAAGCGCAAAATCATTTCCCCCGGTTACTGTATTTTGATTTATCAATTCCAGGTTTAAGATTGTATTCGTCCCGGCACTTGCATTATACAAAAATTGTGTCCAGAGAGGAATAGATGTACTTGCGGTATTAACCGGTCCTGCAGCAACTCCATTCACGTATAGCTGCAATTGGGATGGATTGGTAGAAGTAACACTTTGCAACCAATACGTAAATTGATAACTGGCACCGGGTATAACCGGTACTGATTGAGACCAAACAACGACTCCTGCTTTTGGAGATCCATTTATGACCATTTGATTTCCACTTCCTGAACTATGGTCACCATTTGCAGTGAAGTCACTATGAACCGAATGTGGATTTGCTACAACAGTATAAAGTCCTTCATTATAAAGTGCACTGGTAGCTGGAATTGCATATCCATAATTACTTCCAAAACTGATATTCCCGGATTCGAAGTCCCCATTTGTAATAAGATTACCCCCAACCGTAACATTTCCTGTTACCTTATATGTTCCAGATAAGGCAACTGTTGCATTCGTTGTTAATTGAAGGTTTTGAAGAACAGAATAGAAACTATTCGGACCTTCCCAATATCTGTTTTGAATATCTGCACCTGTGCTTGTCAGATTTATGGTTGAACCCAGACAGTAAAATCCTCCACCATCAGCTGTAATTAAAGGTGATGCAAAAACTTTCCCAACAAGCGAAACACTCTTTGTTGGAGTACCTGCCGATGCCAGAATTGTTCCGGTATAATCACCTGCTGCAAGTCCAGACTTCAGACGAATGTAAATAATTGTAGGATTAACTCTGGAAGAAGACCTTGTTAACGTAATAGCATTAGATTGAAAGCCAGAACCCGAAGTGAGCGATATATCATAATAACTGGCAGGAGGTGCAACCGTTATATCGGCGGTAAGCGAAGATCCGCTTACCGTAAACATTTGCTCAGATGATGGCCCACCTGCAGCCGCCTGGTAGCCAAATCCGGTTATCGTAGCTTTTGAAACCAAAATAGTTGCTGTACTGACAACAGACCCACTGCACGATACAGATTTAGGGATTGCCCCCGTAGAAGTTAAACCAATACTAGCGAGGTTATAATCACCGGCAGTTAAACTTGCTTTCAAACGCACATAAATGGTAGAGTTAACAGAACCGCCTGTTTGATTCAACGTGATAGCTGTTGACTGAAACCCAGAACCGGTAGTCTTTGAAATCTCAAAGTTAGCAGGAGGGGTAACTACGAGATTATCTGTAAGATTTGTACCACTTACTGTAAATGTTTGTTCTCCTGAGGGACCTGACCCAGCCGTATAAATAAAAGTAGATAAAGCGGAAATAGAGTTTAATATTGTCGGTGCCTGGCTCACAATGCCGGCGCAGCTAACATTTATGGGAGTAGTATTGATCGAACTCACCACGATATTTTCCAAAAGAGATCCTACTCCTGCTCCTGTTTTCATGCGAACATAAATAGAGATTGAGCTCAAGGTTCCACTGGCTGAAATTGTTATTGGCGTAGATTGAAACGTGCCATTTGATGTAGTCGAGATTTCAAAATCAGCAGAAGGAGTTACAATTACATTTCCCAGCAAACTGGTTCCACTCACGTTGAACGATTGTTGAGTGGAAGGACCGTTTGTGTACATGTAGCTGAAGCCGGTAAGCACTACTGGTGTTACAGTTACAACAGGTGCTGTAGTTACAGTTCCGCTACAAGCAATGTTTTTAGTTACTGCGTTATCCGATGTACAAGTTATATAGTTTACAGAGATATTCCCTAAATCAAGACCGGCTTTCATTCTTATGTAAATAGTAGTCGAAGAAACTGTTCCGTTATTTACCAATAATGTAATCAAGTTTTGTGGGATAAATGAGGCTCCTGAAGTTAATGAAATTTCGAAAGAATCGGTAGGCAAAACCGATATATTCGTTGTTAGGTTAACTCCACTAACTGTAAAAGACTTTATTTGACTGGAAGGGCCGTATCCGACAGGATAACTAAACCCCGTTAAAGTAGAAGTAGAAGTAGTAATAACTGGTATAGCAAGTACAGTTAGTATAGCAGCATTTGATACATTTGTAGCTACGTAAGTACTTGGCGAAACATTATTGGTACTACTAAGAACAGCGTTTCTATAAAGATAATAAGTTCCGGGAACATTAAATGGAGCTGTTGTGGTATTAGGAGTATATGTTGCACCGGTAGCTCCTGAGATTACAGTTTTCGTACCTCCTGAAGTAGTGCTGTAAGTCCACTGGTATCCTGTTGTTCCACTAAGTGTAATATTTGTTGGTAAAGTTCCATATGAATCTCCGCTAATGGCTGTTCCCGTATTCCCTACATAAATAGTTTGTGTTGTATTAGTCGTAAGATTATTTGCCAGTACTTGGGTAAGGTTTTGAAAAACGATTCGATTTCCGCCTCCATTTTCAAAAAAATCATATACTAATGAACTATTACCGGTAAGATTTATTAAAACTGAATTGTGAGCATTAAATGCATGACCTCCCCAGTCGTCGTACAATTCTACTCCGTCAATAGTTAATCTACTCCCATCATCGGAACCTAAATTAACAGTATATAATCCTTTTTTTGTAGAGTTCATCCGATATCGTACAGAAAAATAATCTGTATACATGGATCTGGTCGTTGAATTTGAAATAATATCAAAACAGTTGTAATCTATTCCACCCCAACTTTCATCAAAAGTCTCAGGCTCAGTATAGTGTCCGTAATATTTAGTGAAACTTCCGTTGTAAGCAACTCCACTATTTGTATCATCGTACACATGACCTATCCACGAATCGGTACCTGCTGCATTTTGATCATCAGTTGATACCGCAGGAAAAGTAGCGGATACTTGTGTCCGTGAACTTTCACAACCTCCGACGTTCATTATAGATACCCAAAAACTAGTTGTAACACTCAGGACTGCTGTTGTATAAGTATTGTCATTATAGTCAGTACTTGTTTTTAATAAATTTCCCCCTGATGCAGCATCGTACCATCTATAAACATTATCAGTAACTGCTCCTGAAGCGGATAAAGTCGCATTAGAACCTATACAAATTTGCCCATTAGTTGTTGTGGGTGCTGTAGGAATCGTGTTTATGGTTAAATCGCTTCCATTATTTGCTCCTATAACTGAAGGGGTGCTACTTATTACCCGTATTCTGTAACCGTTACCCGCAAGTGTTCCTGCGGGAATTGTCGTAGAAATAGTTCCAGCTGCCGTGGAAGTTAAAGTTCCAATACTTACTGGTGTAGCAAAGCTGCCGGAAGAACTGGATAATTGAGCTGTAAATATATTCCCGGAAGTATAAGTCCCAGTGATGGTAAATGGGACAGAAACAGTTGATCCGGCACATAAAGGGGAACCTACAATAGTTCCTGTTGTAATTGTTTTTTGAGCCTGTGCAAATGCAAAATAACGATTTAATCCGATCGTATTTGAATTTGAAACGGTATTGCTGCCGGCAGTACCACCTAAGGCAGTATACGTTCCAGCTGACGCAGTACTTCCTCCGATAGCATCATTGGATGTAATTGCTGTGGGTCTAGTTATGGTAACTGAACTATTTGTGAAATTAGCAGATGTAACCAGATTCCAGTACTCTGTGTTACTTTTTGAAATTAAAGTTCCATCGACATTTGCAGTACCACCTGAAGTTCCGACTGTTGCTTGTACTTGAGCAGTAGCAGTTCCAGAAGTGGTGGGATTAACCAAGACAAAAGGAAGATAGGTTGACCCATTTCCAACAGGAAAATTATAAGTTGAACCGGAACCTAGTCCGGATGGTAAACTCCAGATAACTGGCCCGTCAATAAACGATGTTGTTGAAGCGCCGGCAATTGCAGTGGTAGCCGTATTCGCAATTCTAAGAGAATTTGTCGATGTAGTTGATAAAATACCGGAAGTCATTGTTAGAAGATTGTTAACAGTGGCTGCCCCTTGCAGTGCTTTAGCACTCCCTCCCGAAATAGTCAGGTTACGGTAATTCGGAGAAGCAAACACTTGTTGGGATCCGGCTCCTGTGTATCCATAATTTACGGTGCTGTTATTCCCATCTGTAGTCAAGGATGCTACGCTGTTATTCTGACCGTTAAGGTTAAGTGTATGAGCAATTTGTGTCATATCAATGGTCCCTGTGCCGGATAAATTACCAGTTACAGTTACATTTTTAGCTGGATAATTTTCAAATTTAAGTGTCCCGTTATTCACTAGCTGTTTTGCAACAGTCATTGATGTCAATGTCCACGCAAGGCTAAATGTAGTATTTGCATCAATGGTCAAATTTCCATTGATAGTAATATTGTCGGCTGCACTTTTTGAATTTCCAGTACCTGATATAGTTAAGTTTCCATAAGTTGGAACCTGCGAAACTGTTTGTCCATCCATAGCCTGAAATACTACTGTACTTGCTGGATCAAGTATAATGTTATTTGCAATGAAATTCGTAGGGAATGAAATATTACTCCATTGGCCGACACGACCTAAAGTAATATTCGCTCCGGCTGCCATAGCAAATGTTCCGGTTCCATTGCCAGTAATCTGATAGATGTCGGTTGCTAAAGTAGCTCCGGAATTTATAGTAAGATTACCACTTATAGTTGTCGCTCTTGCTAATGTTGTTGTCCCGGCACTTATAATTAAATTATGAAATGCAGTGAATTCAGCACCTGTATCAGTCGATGCTAAAGTATTTGTGGCATTAAGTTGAACTGTACCTGTTCCTTCTAAAAATGAATCTAATGTACTTGTAGAACTTAATGCAGTACAAATTAATGTTCCACCTAGAGACATGTCAAGTGTTCCATATATGTTACTACTACCACCACCCAACTGTGTAGTACCAAATACGGTTAATTGAGAACCAGAATTAAAAATTAATTTCCGAGCTCCATTATTACTTCCGCTTCCAATCTGTAGAGATAAACATGCTGCAGTTGAAATATCTACAGTAACAGTAATTCCACTATTAATTGTCACATTATCAGATGATGTTGGAATGCTAGACCCACCCCAAGTAGACTTACTACTCCACTTGCCACTTGATGAAGCTACTCCTTTTGTAGCATTCACACTTCCCACTCCTATCAACAAAAGCACTAACCCAACAAGCAAGCTCTTCGACAATTTAAAAGTCGACGTTACATTGACAGGAACTAAAATGGACTTACGGATGATGGCTTTTGATTTTTTGAATATGAAAAGTAGCAGAGTCAGACTTTTGACTACAGAACTATACGGGAAAGGTTTTGTTGGATTATTAGTGAAAGATTTCACCATCTAACTAAGATATTGAGGGTTCGAAATGTAAGCTATATAAATGTCTGCAAAGATATATAAAATTATTGAAAGTTTTAATGTTTGCGACATTTAATTGCATTTATTGCTACAAACAAATGTGTTTTTTACAAGTCTGCCCCAATTTACAGAAGAACAGTCCCTCTTTCAGTGTTAAATGATTAGTTTCTAATCAACTAATTTATTAACTATTACATAATGGGTGAGTTCAACATTACTTTTGATTTTTAACTTTTCAAAAATCCTGACTCTATACGTAAAAACAGTACTGATGCTTAAATTAAGCTCCTTAGCAATATCTTTTACCTTTTTGCCGGAAGTAAGCATAAACATGATTTCCTGCTCCCTATTCGAGAGTTGTTCGTGTGGTAATTGATCTTTTTCAGGCATGAAATCAAATGCCAGTTGTTCGGCAAGTGTATTACTTAAATATCTTCCACGGGTGTAGACTTTGCGAATGGCTATTACCAGTTCTTCCAACGCAGTATCCTTACATAAATAGCCGGAAGCACCGGCTTTTAATGTTCGTAACGCAAATTTATCTTCCGGGTGAATGCTGAGAACTAAAATATGAACTTGCGGTTTCAGTTTTTTTAGATCGGTAATTAGTTCAAGTCCACTTCTTCCTGGCATATTCATATCGAGTAACATAATATCACAATCAATATCCTTGATGTTTTGAAGTACTTCATCACCGCTTTGGGCCTCACCGACAACTACTAAGTCCGATTCTTCCTTTAATATTTTTTTGAGTCCTTCACGAATAATTTCATGATCGTCTACAATGAATACTTTTATCATACATTTAATTTTATATGTTAACAAATTGAATTTACTTGAGATTATACATCCTTTCTTGAAATTTCCAGGAATAATAGATGCATTGTTTTAATATGGGATTTCAACCTTAATGGTAGTTCCTTCTCCAGGTGTGCTTGAAATCATCAATTCCCCATCCAGCAAATAAACCCGTTCCCTCATACCAAGAAGGCCGTATGAATTCTGTTTGTTTTTCTGAGTTACTTTAAACCCGATTCCATTATCATTTACTTTCATTACTAATTTATCAGCCTGTAAATCAAGACGTATTTTTACTTTGGTTGCTTTAGCATGTTTTGCGATATTAGTTAGTGATTCCTGAAGAATCCTGTATAACGCAACCGATTGTTGAGGGTTTAATTCCAGCTTTGTAACAGTGTTATCAAATAAACAAATTATCTGATACCTTTCCTTAAAATTTTTTACATAAAGTTTTACTGCCTCTATGAAACCGATTAAAAATAGCACTTCAGGTCTTAAATCCGTCATTATTTTTCGGGTAGTATGTAACGTGTTATCAACTAATCCGAAAAGGTTGTCAAAATTAGTCAAAATATTTTCAGCATCAATACTTTTGATACATTTTAATACATTTTGTTTCAGCATTCCTAAATCAATCTTAAGAGCTATTAGGATCTGCCCTAGTTCATCATGAATCTCACGCGCCAAGAGTAGTTTTTCTTCTTCTCGCACATTCTGAAGATGGGATGCAAACTCTTTAAGCTCAATTTGAGAACTTTTCAAAGCATCTTCTGCTTTTTTACGGTCGGAAATATCCCGAATTATAAAGACCATTCCAGTTGGCTTATTTTCTAAATCCCAGATTATATCACCATTCACTTCTGCAAAAAAAGGATTACCATCTTGCCGAAATATCTTGTATTCTAGCGTCCCCATATACCCATTAAACATGAGCATACTATTTAACAGAGCCCTATCCATTTCTTCTGGAAGCAGAAATTCATACATATTCCGACCTATTAGTTGGTCAGGACTTTTGCATCCATATAGAATCATTGTGGCTGGGGAGGCAACACGAATTCGCCCATCCATTTCAACTACTATAATAGCATCCGGTGAAGCATTGAGAATAGAACGGTGAAGCTCTTCACTTTGTCTGAGAACTTCAGCCGACACCTTTCGTCTTGTTATATCCTGAACCGTTGCAATTAATTTGCACGGAATATTTTCAGCATCAAATTTAAGCTCACCGATTGCATGTATCCATCTTTCTTCCTGATCAACCGGACGAATAATTTTAAATTTTTCATTAAATTGTATCCGCTTTTCAACTACAAGCAAATAATGAGTTCTTAACCGATCAATCCAGTCAGGATGAACTATGGAGACTAAACTTTTAACTGATCTTTCAAAATCAGCATCAATTCCAACTATCTTATCCATGACTTCTGAACTTACCCAACTCCCTGAAGTGATATCCACAATGCAATTTCCTAGATTTGCAATTAATTGCATTTTCTTTAAGATATCAGCACTCTCTTTTAATTCTTGTTCGGCTATTTTGCGATAGGTCATATCTATAACAAAACCCAGATACAAATGTTCAGTTAATTTAACTGTATCAACTGAAACATAGCCCTTTGATTTATTTTTCCGGATTATTGCAAATTCATCAGTCGCAAATCCATTTTTGACAACAGTCTTGAAATGATTTAAAAAAGACTTTTTAGACTCATCTAAAATTAAATCAATCTGATTCATTGAAATCAATTCTTCTTTGCTATATCCGGTGATGGAGGATGCAGCAGAATTTAATTCAATATATTTGCCTGATCCATCGGAAACAAAAACTCCGTGAGGTGCAAATTCAATATAATCGTGAAACTTCTTTTCACTTTCACGCAATGCATTCTCAGTCATCTTACGTTTTGTTACATCCCTGATAAAGCCATCAATATGATCTGCTTGCCCTGAGGAGTTGAAAAATAATTTGGCATTCAGTGATGAATGTCTAATCTCTCCATGCTTGGTCTTTAAATCAATTTCATAATCCCTTACTTGTCCGTTCTTCTGTAAATTGTCAAATGCTATCTGTCTGTCAAGTGGATTTTTATAAAGGATATCAATCGGGCTTCCGATAATTTCATCACGATCATAATCAGCAAATTGCTTAATAGATGTGCTGACTTCCGCTAGATTCCCATCCATATCTACCTGATAAAAGACATCCTGAACATTTTCAAAGATATTGCGATATTTTTCTTCACTATCATGAAGCGCTTTTTCATCATTTACACGATTTGTTATATCTTGAATGGTTCCTATCAATAACATGGGTTGGTCGCTATTATCAAAAACTAATTTACCTAATCCATGAACCCAGCGTTCTTCATGATTATCTTGCCGGATAATTTTATACTTTTTGTCAAATTGCTTTTTCTTTCCGATTACGTTGTTTCTAACATAATCGCTCATAATATCCTGCCATTCAGGATGAATGATAGATATCCAACCATCCAATGATTTGTCAAAATCGGTTGTTATGCCAAAGAGGGTATCAAGCACTTCCGAACTTGTCCAATTGCGTTTTAAAATGTCCAGTGAATATGTTCCGAGTTGTGCTATTACTTGTGTTTCCTTTAAAAAAGCCTCGTTTTCTTTCAAAGCTTCCTCTGTTTGTTTTTGAATGGTAATATCACGGCAAATACTCATTACGCCTGTTATTTGACCGCCTTGGTCCCGAAGTGGAAGCTTTGAGAAAAGCAACAAATGCCTTTCCCTTTTCGCATCAATGATATGCCCTTCTCTGTTCAAAACGGGAGTTCCGGTGGCTATAACCTGTTGATCCTCTTCCACAAAATTATCTGCAAATTCATTCGGGCAAAAATCAAAATCATTCTTCCCTAATACTTCTGTTTCAAATTTTGCTCCAAGTAATTCGACTTCTGCTTTATTGGCAAGAATCTTTCTACCGAACAAATCCTTTGCATAAATGGTGTCCGGAATATTGTCGATGAGTGTACGGAGTAATAAGCGTTCGTTTTGAAGTGTCGCTTCTATATTCTTACGTTCGGTAATATCTATAATTAAACCTTCTAATGCATCAACTTCCCCGTTGCTGTTATATATTGCTATTCCTTGTTCCCAAACCCATTTAACTTGATTCTCTGCTGTTAGAATCCTGTATTCTACTGAAATTTTTTGATGACATTGCACTGCTTTCTCCCAGACTTTCCACAAATACTCATGATATTCCGGAAGAATCAAGTCATTAAAAGATATTGTTCGATTATTGATAATATCTTCTGTCTTGTAACCTGTTAGGACTGAAAAACCTTCCGAAACAAACTCCATTGTCCATTTTCGGTCATATCTGCAGCGATAAGCAATTCCAGAAAGATTCGACAATAACACTGATTTGCTACGTTCGCTTTCTCTTAATTTTTTTTCTGCTTCATATTTTTCTGTTATATCTGAGAAAACGAGAACTACGCCTGTAATATCTCCATTAATATTCTTAATCGGAGCAGCACTATCTGAAATGTGATATTCATTACCGTCCTTTGAAATTAAAACAGTATGATTTGCAAGTCCAATGATCTTCCCCATTTCAAGAACTTTATCGGCAGGATTGTCCACCGGCATTCTTGTGTCAGAGTTTATTATTTTGAAGATTGTGGATAAAGCTTTCCCCAATGCAGCAGATGACTGCCATCCGTACAAATTTTCGGCAACAGGATTCATGCTTACAATATTCCCATTTTTATCTGTTGAAATAACTCCATCACCTATAGACTGAAGTGTAATTGAAAGCGATTCCTCTTTTCTTTGCAATAAATCATTTGCTATTTCGCGCTCTATAATTTGTTTTTTTAATTGCAAGTTCGTATATGCTTTTTCTGAAAGTTCATTGGCAATTAAAAACATCATTTCAAATATCTTTTGAAACTTAGCTTCTGACATAACAGGGACTTCGTTCAACGCTTTTATATATTCATCTTTGTTTGCACCAATTTCATCTCCATAATCAATTATTTTCTCAAGACTAATTTCCCCAGTCCTCACCTGACCAATCAACCAATTCGCTATGTGGATTCCGTTTACCGATATTTTTGCACCTGTATCTAATAATCCAGCACTTAAACAGGGTTTGATATGCATCACAGAAGAAATATCTGCACAATTCTGAGTATCTGATTTTATACAATTAGCCAGTCCAATTTGTGTACTTCTTATAATATCACATAATGCGCAAAAGTTACTTTGTCTGGTAATTGGGACACCTTCAGGATTAGTAATTATCGAAGCTATACCGGTTACATCTGAAAACAAATCCTGCATTCGTTGAATGTCATCAATACAAAAGATGTCATTAAAATGGATATCAGGGTCATTCATTTCGGGCGAAAATTTTAATTCATGATCAATATTCATTTGTTTTTTGATGTTTTCTAAAGGTGATTTGGTGCATACGCAATTAGACTGATTTCTATTTACAACTTATTGCGAAGTCTATTTGGTTCTGTTTTCAGTAGGTTCTAATTACTGAAAATAGTTAAGTAGAGATGTTTAAAATATAGTTCCTGATAGCTTTTCACCTAATCAAAATTCACCTTTTGGAAATTATCTTTTCAACAACTCAAATAAATATAGGGCATAACCACTTTAATAGTGGTTCCAATGTCCTTTCTCCCAAGAATCGTCAGTTCCCCATCCAACAGAAACACCCGTTCCTTCATTCCTATTAATCCATACGAATCCGATTTCCTCTTGTGATTTTCATCAAATCCGATTCCATTATCTACAATTTCCAGAGTTAACTTATTCTCATTTTGAGCTAGTTTGACTCTTAACTCTGTGGCCTTGGAATGTTTCGCAACATTGTTTAATGCTTCCTGAATAATCCGAAACAAAGCTACTGATTGCTGTGAGTCCAATTGCAAACTGGCTAAAGAGTTGTCAAAGATACATTTGATTTTATACCTCTCCTGAAAGGTTTTAAGAAGCTGTTTGATTGTTTCAATAAACCCAAGTAAATCAAGAACTTCTGGCCTAAGATCCGTCATGATTTTTCGGGTTGTCTTAATGGTATTATCAACTAAGCTGAAAAGGCCATCAAATTTTGTCAATATCTGTTCCGAATGCTTTAAATCAATTCCTTTTAAAACATTTTGTTTCAGCATACCCATATCAATTTTTATTGCAATTAAT
>Ga0302204_1000342_pt1 | contig 15738 bp, 18 predicted proteins | sample II_Fen_E1_2_FD_194578 | JGI IMG/M metagenome (GOLD analysis project Ga0302204, IMG submission 194578) | Peat permafrost microbial communities from Stordalen Mire near Abisko, Sweden - II_Fen_E1_1 | ecosystem: Environmental > Terrestrial > Soil > Wetlands > Permafrost | place: Sweden: Abisko...
GTTTCAGCTTCATCACAATATTTTTTGAATTTTTTAAAATCAATTTTCTTTGCAATATCATCTGTAAAAAAATCCTTTAAAACTTTTTTCTTTTTTCCTTCATTCAAATTAGTTAAATTGTTTTCTCCGAAAACTTCTTGAAATGATTCATTCAAGTTTAAAAAACCACCTTGTATATTTTCCATTTTATAATTTTATAATTTATTTATACTAATAACAATTTGAATTTTATTTATAATTTTCATCATCAATATTACTAATATCTTCAGCTGTTTCTTCCGTTTCTTCTGGAACTTCTTCAGTTATTTCTTCTTCCTTATCTTCAATTAAAACTGTTTCATCTGGAAAACCTAACATTTTATTTTCAGCTTTTCTTTCAACTTCCATTGATTTAAGTTGTTCTTGTGTGAAACTTAAATATGTTTTAGAAATCCAACCAATTGGAATAGCTTTTCTTGCAACACCGTTAACATCTTCAAGTTCACCAAATCCAGCAATACTTGTTGCTAAATCTACTTTTTTCTGCATTACTTCAAGTTCAGCAAGTTTTTCATATTCATTAAATGCAATCCAATCCATTTTTATTGCATCAATTAATGATAAATCAACACCAATTTCAGCTTCTTTTAATGTTAATTGAATAATAATTGGTTTAATAAATAAAGGATTCATCATTTTCCTTATTGAATTAATGAATTTTCCAAAATTTACTTCAATTTTTCTTAATGAAGTAACATCTGTAAATCCCCAAGAATCACTTGAATTAGGGTCAATTCTATCATAAGGTATATCAGTATCTTTCCAGAATAATTTTTCCCAATATTGTAAACTATCAACTTCTGTTAAATCTGGTCCTTGTGTATTTATTTCTTCAATTTCAGGAGAACCACTTGCTGCTGTTTCAGCTGTAAAAAATTCTCTATAACCACTATTATTTGGTTGATTATTAAATTTAACTATTCCATCATCTCCAAAAGTAAAATGATTTATATATTGATTTTTTGATTCAGTTAGTTTTTGAATTGCTTCTGTTCTTGCAACATCACCCATTGCGAGTTTTATGTGCATTCTAACTTGTGATTTTGCTGCAAACCAAAGAATTTTTGAAGTTTGCATTGATCTCATTATATTGAATGACATTCTTAATCTATCAACATAACTCAAATATCCAAAATCAAATTTATTCCATTCAATTAATAAAACTTGATTTTCATTTAAAATTCTTTGTTTTCCATTATTATCAGATAATGATTTTTGAACATAATAAATATAATCTCCTTCCTTAAATTTTTGTAAAGATGATGGATCAATTTCTATTAATCCAATAATATCATGAGGATTTTTTAAATTATCATATACAATTTCATAAGCTAATTTACCTGTGATAATAAATTCCTTAACTTTATCAATTAAACCATCTTCTTTAAAATTAAAATACTGATACATTTTTGGGTAAAAAATAGTATTCAAATATTCATCAATAGCTTTTGCAACATCTTGTTTTGATTCATCAATTAAAGTTAAATTTATTTTTGGATATACTGGATATTTGTTTGTTTCAGTATCCATAATAACTGTTTCATTAGCTATTACATTAACGGCTTTTTTTATTTCATTATTTTCTGAAAATATTAATAAATCATTTCTATAATTTATGCTTGTTAATGGTGAAAAAGCATATGTTGTTCTATAACGTATGTCAGGATTAAAAATCATTCCCTGACTATCATTTGTAAAATATACAGGATCAGAAGAAGACCCCATTGCTTTTTGTTGAGCTTTTTTATTTATTACTTTATCAGTAGTATTTGCAAGTAAAATCTTTTTCGATAATGTTTTTTCAACATTACGACCACCAATTATATTAATCCCTGTTGTTAATTTCATTTGATTATTATTTAATTAGTGATTTTTGCTTTTGAATAGTTTCAGAATAAGTCTTACGAGAAATATCACTATATAAATTATCTGAATATTTTAAATCAAGTAAATCAATATTAAAATATAATTCAATAATATTATTATGTATTAATTCTTTAATTTGAAATAAATATGTTTTTATATTTAATTTTTCTTGTTTTATTTTATCTTCAATATTTATATTATTATATAAATCAAGAATATCTTCATTTAAATCATAACAAATAATATTTGTTGAAACATCTGTTATAAATAATAATTGTTTTTTTGATTTATCAAAACATATTGATATTAATTTATTTATGGATAAATTAAATTTTTCAATTAATTCTTTTTGTAAAGCAATATTATTACAAATATCAAATCCATGAATAAATATTGGTCTTTTTGCAAATGTTTTTATTTTAATAATTTCATTTGAAACTGAATTTAAATCGTTTTGTTTTTCTAAGTCATTAATGATATTTTTTAAATCAATTTTAAAAGTATCAATATTCATTTGGATAGGATTTTTTACTTTAATATCATCAACAATTAAACTTTCATTTAAACTTTGTTGTATATTTGGTTCATATCCTTCAAGAAATTCATTAACTTTTTGAAAATATGAATAATAATTTCCACGAGTATTTTTAACAAAAATTGAATCTTCTGGAATTTTATTTATTTGAAAATCGTTTTCAAATAATGGATTAATATCACCAAATAATTGAACCATATTAAAATGATACATATTGAATTTGGTTGATTCTTTTAAACCAGTTAATTTAGAAAATTTCTTTATTTCATTGTTACAAGATAAAATTGTACCAATAATTAATTGTTCTTTAGATTGTACGGACAAATTTGCCATTATATATCAGTATTTAAAATGTTATCCATTTTTGTTTTAAACTTTTCTAATTCTTTTGATACAACAAATAATGTTGTTGCAACAGTTTCATTTTCCAGTATTTTATTGGAAAATAATTTCATAAAAAATATTGAAATTCTTGAATTTGCTGCCATTGTATTATAAACCTATTTTTACTGATGAATTTATTGTTGTTTGTATTGTTCTTATTTGATTATTTAGTTTATCTTCTAATTCCTTTATTTTTGAATTTATTATTTTTTCAACTCCGATAGTAAATACTTTTAAATTTATGAAAGCATAATTTTCAGCATATCTTATACATTCAACATCATATGAATTATTTGTTAATGGCATAATTTCAAGCATACTGTCTCTTAATATTTCAAAAATTATTTGTTCATCAATAGATAATTTTGAAAATTTTGTTTCATCAATTATTATTAGTTTAATTGATAATTTATCAGTTATTGTTGTATCTTTATTATCCATATTATTTACCCATTATTGTTGATTTCCAGTCTATATTTTCTCTTGTTGAAAATTTATTTTTACGACAGAATTTTCTCCAAGCTATGATTAATTTATCTGCCTTAATACTATCATATCCACGACTTGGAATAAAAACAGCTTTATGCCAATCTCTCAAAGGAAAACGAACAATTTGATTCATTCTTTGAGGAATATACATTCTAACACAAAATTTTATTCCATAACGTTCTAAAGCTTTTATAATTACTTTATAATGTATTTGAACTGGTTTTTCTTGTTTGAAAAATATTTGATAACGATATAATTTCTTAAATAATTCAAAAATAACACAAACAACAATTATTCTTATTTTTGGTGGAAGTAAATGTAAATTAAATCCAATATTTCTTGGACCATTTTTAGTAACAACTGGACCTAAACTAATAACTAAAGGAAATTTATCAAACCATGGTAAAACTGAAATAACACCTTTATATTTGGGATTTTTATATTCAAATTGAAAAAGGCCACCTTGATATATCATTCTTTTAGAATATTTGTAAACAGAAGCATTTTTAAATACTTCTCCAAATAACCATTTAGTTGCTTTTGAAGCAGGTCTATCATTTATCCAAGGATTTTTCATAATCCTTGTTTTCATTGAATAATAACCTGTTTTTATATTTAGTTTATTTATTAATTCTGAATCATTATTTGTTGCTCTCGCTTGAGCAAGTGATTGTTTATATTTTATGCCATGAATATCTTTCATGGTTATTTTATCTTTTTTTATATTCAGAACATCATCAATATTGATAACATTTTTCTTTTGTTTCATATTCAAATATTAAACACAAATTAAATCTTCAACTGATTGAGTTTTACCATAAATTAATGATGGTCCATTATCATCAAAAGCAAGAATACTATCATTATCTTCAAAATAATAAATCTTTGAACTTAATCCTTTATTTGATTTTTTATTAATAATTGAATAAATATGTTTTTTTGGATCATAATCCAAATAAACACATGAATTAATTATTTCAGGTTTTAAATCAGATAACATTAATAATAATGATTCTTTTTCTTGAAAAATATTGTTTTCAATTTGTACTGTTAAAATACCTAATTTTAAATCTTCTGTAATCAATCCAAATAATTCATTATAACCAACAATATTATTTCCTTCAAGTAAGGTTGAAATTTCAATATAATTTTTATCTGATTTACTTAATCTTCTTTTTAAATCAATAGATGATATAATTTGTCCGGATTTTTCAAATGTCAGAGTACAAGGAATATTTATTTTCAATATTGCAATAAGTTCATTATCATTTAATCCTGAAATTTCAATATTGTTTTGTTTTTTATTAAACTTTGCCATATTTGTATTTTTAAAATATTTTTGTTTTTAAATGAGTTTCATTAATTACTTTAAAAATATATCCATTAGCTTTACAATATTCAATTGCTGCTCTCCATTTACAAGCATTTTTATAAATAACTGGATTTAAATGAATTTGTGACTCATTTAATGGACTTTGATTTAAAGGTTTTATTTCAACTATTATTGTTTTTCCATCTCTCATTACAACACTAAAATCCGTATGATAATTATGTCTAACCAATACGAATTTACCATTTTTCTTTTCCTTCATTGTATAAGGAATAATTAAATCTTCTGACGTCCAACGTTCAACTAAACTATTTGCTTCCATTTTAAACATAAAAGCTAATTCCCAACTTGAACGATAAATTATCGGAGTTTTTCCAAAGTATTTTTTAGGGTTATAATGGTCAAAATAACCCTGTTTGAACTTGGATTTGAAATTAGGTTTTAAATTCTTAATGTCCATTTATTCCTCTATTAATGGTAAAAATTCAACTTCAATTTCTTTATTTTCTATTGTATATTTTTTCCAATTATTAATTGATTCTTCTATTTTTAAATTTATTTCAACAAATATTTTATTTATTGTTGATATTTCATTTACTCTGAAAAAAGCATCTTCTTTAGATACTTTATTATCAATAAATAAATCCATATGATTATCAATATTTTCAATCAATATTTCTTTTTGTTTATAAAAAATATCCATTTGTAAATCATATGCTCTTGAAGCTTTTTCTGATGGCATAAAGTATAATTTAATTAGAACATTTAATATATATTGTATTAGTTTTCTTTGAAATTCCTTCAACACTATCTCCAAGTAATTTACCACTATTGTAAATATCTTTTGTTACATCAACATTTAATTTAATACCATAAGGTATACAAATTGAAACTAATTCTTCTATAAAAGAAATATCAATTCCTTGAAGATTTTCAAATTCAATTACAACAAAAGTTTTATTTTTTTGTGATTCTGTATTAAGTGAATCTTTATTTATTCCAAAATAATTACAATTTTGTTCTAAACTATCAGATAATATTATATATTGTTGAAGAATACAATCATTTTTAATAAAATTTTCAACCCAACCAATTGCACCATCTTTTGTATTAAATTCCATTACATAAAAATTATTTTTCTTTGTAACAAAATTTAAATTTTCAAATAATTTATTTATTTTTTCAAGATATTTGTAATCAAATTTATTAATATTACCTAATACTAATTTATTATTGATTACATTTATTTTATCTAAAAAGAAATCAGCAATTATTGTTCTTTCGTTGTCTGTTATTGTTGTAATATCATGTAAATTATTTTCTATTTGAATAGATGCAATAACTTTATTTGCAATAACTGTTTGAACTGGTAAATAACTTAACGTATTTGATTCAAAATCTGTTAAAGTATGTTTACATGTTGCAGAACGAAATGTTTTTTCCCAAGTTTTAAAATCCCAAATATCTTTATCATTATAAGCATTACCAAATTGTTTACATGTTATATCAATAACAAATTGATAATTATCCATTTTATCATAAACAAGAATACTTGTATGCCATTTATTCTGATGTCCTGAATAAGTATTTCCATAATATTGTTCTTTAATATCAATACTTATTAGTTTAGCTAAAGCTCCTCTATCTTGTAATAATATTTGAAAAATTGGGTCAAGTAATAATGCTTGACTTGCTGAAACACACCAACCAGTAGTTGCTAATCCATCACCAATTCCTTTTGGTTTATTTTCAATTAAAAGTTCTCCATTTGGATTTTGATTTTTATGATAACCTAAAGCAGTTCCATTTTGAACATCAAAACGTTTTTTAAAAGCTGAAATTACTTTTTTATAAGGTATAACTGTTAAAGTTGGATTTTTTGTTTCCATAATTTTATATTATTTTATTTATATCAATTCAATTGTTTGTGATAACATATTTAATGTTTTAGATATTTTCTTATAATCTATTGAATATCCTAAAACTATTTTTTTTCCACTATGTTCTTCTAAATCGAAATCTTTTCCATTTTTGTTAGCTAAGTATAATTCAAGATAAACAACAGAAAATGGATTTAATTCAAATAGAATATTATTAGTAGTTATTTTTATTATATTTCCACCTATTGATTTATTTATCTTATCATTATAATAAGGAAATTTATGTTTTTTAAAACCAATAAAAGTATTTGTTTTATTTGAACCAATACCAATTGTATTTGTTGATTTAATTTCTTCTTCACCATTTCCTCCAAAACCTATTGCATATGAATTATAGGTTTCTTTATGAACTTGACTAAAATTTGTGTTTATAGTATAATATTTTATTGGTATTTTATAATCAATAGCATCTGGATTATTTATATCATTTACACTTCTATTTGTTGATTTAAATATTATTGGTTGTTCATCAATTTTTTTACCTGTTCCCCAGTCTAATGAATATTTATCTAATTCTTGTTTTCTTAATGTTTCAATGTCACCAACATGAATATATGAATGACAATCTATTGAATAAATATTTGATGTGTATGTTTTTATTAAAAAATCAAAATAATCGATATATCTTGTTCCTGTCATTAATGAATAATCTAATTCTTTACTTAAATCAGAATTATTATATGTAAATAAACCCATTTTTGTTTTACCACATATATTTTCCATAATATCAACAATACTCATATTTTTAAATGAATATTGTTGCCCATTATATAAATTCTGATTATAATATTGTCCTGTCAATATTATGATTGATTCACCAACAGATGAATATGTTGTATCTAATATGCCATTAAATCTAATATACCAATTTTGATAACCAATAAAAATTATGCATTTATCAATATCGTTTTTTAATGCTTCTCTAATTTTATATGTTGTATCATCAACAGTTATTGTGAATGAAGGCAACGAATTTAGGGTGATTTGAAGAGAAAATTCCCTCAAATCACCCGTATTAAGAACATAATCACCAATTTTTATAATTGGTATATTTCTTCCCCAATCATCCATTATTGTTTTGGCTGAATCAGAAGAATTGCTATCCATTTGGATTTCAATTTGTTCTACTTTAATATTTGGTTCAATTATTAATCCCATTAAAATTTTAATAATCCTGAAACTGAATCATAACTTATTTTTTCCAAAGTTATTTTTAATTTAGGAGAAGCTGTTGTTTTTGATGTGTTTATTTTAACAATAGACATATTATTTAATTTACTATTTGTGGAATTATTTATTCCTGGTATATCTGAATTATTTTCATCATCATTTATTTGAGAAATAAAAATTTGTTTCAATAAACTATCAATATCTGGTAATTCAATTATTGTTCCTAATTTAATTTCAACAGGATCAGTAATTTTATTAAAAGCCATTATTAATGGTAAATATTTCATTTCACCATTATAATATTTATTTATTATAATATCAAATCTACCAAATAAAATATTTGTTATTACTATGACATCTATTAACGGAATATCTACTATTGATATTGAATTTAAAAATTTATCAATTCCATTATTTTCAAATATTGAATCATCTATCATTTCAAAATATTTTTAAAAATTAATGTTTAATAAATCAAAATCAGGTAATAAAAAATTAATATCAAATTTATTAAATGTGAAACCAACATCAAAAGTTTTTGATTCATTAAATGCTTGATTATAACTAAAACTTAATCCTGGCATTTGACTAATAAAACAATCACCTAATGCGAAATTAATCATTGGAATTTCAGCACTATCTTTCATAACTAATGACAAACTAAAATCCTTTATCGTAGTTTTTCTTGCATAATGTTTATATAAAATTTCGTAACAATACATCCAATTTAAGATAGTATTTCTAAAAGTCACATTAACACTAATACCATCAATAATATCATTTTGATTTGCTGTTCCCTGATAATGTCTATTTATTGACGTACCTCCTTTTAAATTACCTGTTGGATTTAAACCTAAATTAGGTAAACCATTAGCAACTATTGTACTTAAATTAATTCCAGGCATATCAATATTCTGTATTGTTTCATAAAAATATGATTCCAATGATTTGAAAGGATAATTTTTCGTAAACAAAAATTTATCATATTTTTCTGTAACTTCTTTTGGAAAAAAAGAACTACCAAAAACAACTTGAAAATTTGATAATACTGGATTAATCATTATTTTTTATTCTTTTGAGTTTGAAAATAAAGCATCTAAAGATATTTGTTTTCCTTTTCCTCTTGTTATTTGTTTAAAATGTAATTTCATATCATTTGAAATTATCGTAGTATAAAAAGAAAAAAGATTATCTGATTTTTCTGGATTAAATTTATTCCATTTTTGCCAAGCTTCAGATACTCCAAAATTAATACAGGCATTTAAATCACATTTATTATTTGAATTAAATGTTGTTGCAAAATTTTTAGCTATTTTTTGAAATAAAACAACTAATTTTTCTGTAGGAACTCCAAGTCCTATTGACTTATCATATTCAGTCAATAGGATTTTTGGATCAAGATAAATATTTTGTTTCTTTTTATCAATATAATTTTCAACCATAATATTATCTTATTTTAAATTCATTTTTAAAATGATTTAAATTAAAAATATTTGTTTTTAAATTATCATCCAATATTTTTTCTTGTTCATTTAATTTATCCATTGCTGGCGAATTTTCTTCAGCAATTCTTTTTAAATTTCTTACTTTACCAATATTTTCATTTAAAAGTTTTTGTTCTTCATTTAATGAAATAATTTTTTCATTTCTTTCAGCAATTATATTTTTTTCTGAAATTAATTGTGATTCAAATAAGTTAGAAATATTATCAGTAAAAACATTTTCATTTATATGTTGTAACATATTTCCATATGATTCAAACATTTGTGTTTGTTTATTTTCACTTGAAGAAATTATTCTTGGAGTATTTTCGTAAATTTGTTTTTTATCGAAAATAATATATTTATTTTCATTTAAATTTTTAATTACTTCTAATGTATCTAATATAACAAGTTGTTTGAAATTTTCCATTAAAGCAATAAAATTATCAGCAGCATTAAGATAATTTATTTTATTGAAATTTTTAACTTTTAATGGATCCATAACATATGCTTGTACAGATTCTAAAAGTAATGTTTTTATTTTTTCTTTTGGAATATTTTTATCATTTATTGTAACATTTCCATCAGCTTTTAATAATAAACTAAAATCCCAATTTTCATTTAGTTTAAATGTCTTATTTTCTGGTGAATATATACATGAATTTAAAGCATTCATTAATTTAGAATGATTAACAGGAATATTTATTGATGATTCATCAACTTTAGAAAAATCTTTTGTAATTCTATCAAATGATAAAACTTCTGATTCAGTTAAAATAACCATTCTATTATTTTCTAAATCTTCTAAACGAATTCCTATTGGTGAATATTTAACTAAATTTCCTGAAAATAATGCATTTTCATTCAATTTTTTATCAGGAGTTACATCCAAATCATTTTTTATTTTATTCAATAAATTTGATTTAAGATTATCAAAAATTCCTGATTTTATTCCTTCTTCAATTACTGATGAAGGTTGATTAAATTCATCTTCAATATCTTTTATTGTTGCTTGTGGAGAAGGATGATTTAAACGAGTCATTTCAGCAAAATGTTCTTCTTTACATAAATTTATTAAATAATTTAAATCAGCATTACCTGTGATTGATTTTTTAAGAAATTTTAATAAATCTCCAAGTTTAACATCATCACCAGCTATTTTTTCAGCTCCTGTTATGAAAGGTTTTAATGTCAATAATGGTGTTATTGATTCATTCAATTTTGAATAAACTTCCTTTAAAAGTTCACTACCAACTAAAGTATCTGCTTCAGCTTTTTGAATCTTTTCAATTATTTCTTTAACAACAGTAGAATAACTATTTTTACCTAATAACATTGATTGTTCATCTTTAGTAAGTGTCATAATATTTTATTTTTTAATTTATTTATTTTCAATTTGATTTTAAAAATTCCATTGTTTAACTCCTAATAAAAAATGTTCAATATCTATATCTAAAATTTCTTCTTTATCATATATATATTTTAGAAGAGGTTTTAATAAATTCGTATTTAACATTTTATTCCAATCTGGTTCAGGTAATCCTATTACTTTATTAATATTTACATCATCTGGAACACCAATAACTTTATATTTTGAATCTTGAGTATAATAATAATTCATTTTTTGTCCTTCAAATGGATGTTTATATTGGTCTTGTAATTTATTTTCTTCAATAAAATTCATCCAAGATATACAAATTTGCATTTGAATATGGTTCTTATCACTATCATATATATTATTTGAATTTTTTTCAATATTTTTTAATCCACTTACACTTGTTATTGAATAAATAAAATCTTTTTCATTTCGAGTTTTAATATATTTGATAAGTTTTATACATTCAATTCTTAACATATGTATATCATAACTATCCAGCAAATATTTGTGTACTAATTTAGATAATATTTTTTTAATTCTTGGAGAACTTCCACCTTTTTTAAGTTCAACCCCTTGAAATTTTAATTTAGGACTTTCAAATAATTTACCATCTTCCCATATTTTTGTTAAAATATATTTTTTCTTCTTTTGAAAAACACATTTTCTTGTTGTTACTTCATGTGTCATTCGCAAATATCCTTTTCTTGCATTACGATAATCACAATCAGCTTCAATAGTTTCTTTTATTATTTTATTGAAAAAATTATTTGCAACAAAACAACCAAAATCTGCTAATTCTTTATCTGTTTCAGGTAATATCATTTTACCTTCAGATGTTTCTAAAAAAGAATAAATTTTTTCTAAATCAATATATCTTGAATCTGTATCACCATATACACATAAATCATTAATTGTATCTGGTTTATACTCTGTGAATTGTCTAAGTCTAATAACTTGTGGATAAAATTCTTGAATCTTTTTTAATTCAGTTAATCCCCAAGTAACGAAAAAATTATTAATTGATCTATCAACAATTATTGCAAAATGTTTACCTGTCATACAAATATCTTCAGCAATATCTGTATCATGTAATGAGAAATAAATAGATGCTGATACACCATAGAGTGAATTAGCATCAGCTTTAACAACTAATTGTAAATTTTTATATTGTTTTTGAATACTTTCTGCTTCATTTATAAGTTCTTTTAATTCATCAATTGAATATTGTGATAAATCATTTGTTTTTTCAACAATATTATTAAAATTATCTGAAAAATTCATATTATTTTAAATTATTTGGGAAAATCAAATATATTATTATATATTTGATTTTCCATTATTGTTATTATTCAATTTCATATTCTGACAAATTTAAAGAATCAAGATTTGCTTCCATATTTGCATCCATAATTGAATTATCAAAATGCATTGAATTTTCATTTATTTTACCCAATAGACACCAAATAATACAAGTTGCATAATTTGCACCTAAAATAACTTTTTCTTCAATTTCATTTGTATATATACTAAAACTATGGTTTCCTGTAATAATAAAATCAGATTTTAATATATTGAATTTAAAATTTTTATTGTCAATATTATTTTCTTTTGAAAGTAAAAAATCAATTGTAAATACTTTATCATTAACAGTTATTTTATTATTATCTGAATCAACTGTGAAAGTTAAAAAAGCAGTATTGTCTGAACTTGATTTATGTAGTTTTTTAATTAATCTTTTAATTTCCTGTATTTGAATATCTGTTAAAATAAATTCAAACATATCTTTTGTTGGTGTACATTCATTAATAATATCTACATAATCATTAATTTTATTAGAAATTAATTCTTCTGTTGTTAATGTGAAATTAGTTATTAATGGTGAATTATTTTCGGATTTACCAGATATTGTTATATTTGCTGCTTGATATTTATTTGTATCTTTATCATAATGTAATACAAATTCTAAATCAACAGTATCTGTATTATGAACAGATAAATATTTTCTGAATAAATCTCCTTTTAAAATATAAAAATTAAATGTTGGAAAATCCAATACTTCTTTTTTCGTTGATATAACATCTAATTCAATAGAATCTTTTTCATCATTTATTATCAAATTCATTAATGGAATTGTCCATAATTTCATAAAACTTTTTGTATTTGAAAAACAACAAGATTTAATCATTTCAGAACTAAATTCAAGCATAAGTTGATTATCAACTATTAATGATTGTTCTAATAGTTTACGAAAAATATTTAAATTAAAATTAGATATTTTTATTGTTTTTATTATTTGATCTTCCATTATTATTATTATTGATTATTGTTATTGATTATTATTTTTTCAATAAAAGTTCGATATTTTTAATCACATCGGCATCATTTTTTGATGATATACCATAACTTATGAATTCATTGTAAAATAATTCTAAATTTTTCTTATCAATATTTTCTTTCAAATAACGACCACAACTTAAATGTGAATAATTATGTTCTAATTTTAATAACTTAATTATTTCATTAATAACATCAACTTCTTCAGTAGTCTCTTCTTTTGCTTTTGCTTCAAGTTCAGCTTTTGCTTTTGCTTCAAGTTCAGCTTTTGCTTTTGCTTCAAGTTCAGCTTTTGCTTTTGCTTCAAGTTCAGCTTTTGCTTTTGCTTCAAGTTCAGATTTTTCTTTTGCTTCAAGTTCAGCTTTTTCTTTTGCTTCAAGTTCAGCTTTTTCTTTTGCTTCAAGTTCAGCTTTTTCTTTTGCTTCAAGTTCAGCTTTTTCTTTTGCTTCGTCAATAGTTTTTTCAATTACAGGAACAGTAATTTTTTCATCAATAATATTGTTAGCAATATCTGTTATTTTTTCAAATGATTCAGCAACAATATTTTCTGTATCTTTAATAGTTTTAGCCATAATTTCAAATTTTAAATTGATTGTTTAACTTAATTTATTTTCTTTATATATTTCCTATTATTTATAGAAAAATTAATTGATTTTATATTAAAATTTACCCGTATTTCCAAAACCACCTGTTCTTATTTTGCGTCGTGCAATAACTTCAGGATGATTATTCCATCTTTCTAATTTAATTTCATTCATATTATTAATAAATTCAGATCTTTTCAAAATAAGTTGTGCAAATTTTTGATCAGGTTCTAATTCAATTGGTTCAAACAATGTTGTTGATTTTTTCAATTGTACTCCCATTCCATATGTATAATTACAATCAATAAAACCTTCAACTATTGTATAACCAATTCCAAAATTAGAACTTTTTGGATTTACTGTAACATAATATTCTTTAGGAATTAATAAACCTAAACCTGTTGGAATTTGAATATCACGATAAATATAATATTTGTTATTTTTAAAATCCAACATATTATAAATATCTCCTTCAATATCATCAATATAAATTGAAAAATAATTTAAATCTAATTCTTTTCCAGCATATCCTAATCTTGAATTTTTATTTGATTTCAAAATTGCTTCAATAAATTCTTTTGTTGGTCTTGGCATATAAATATCAACTCCAATAGAATGAAATTCAGTTGAACTTTCTTTTTCATTTTGTTCAATACCAACAGGTGATTTAATTTCGAAAAATTTAGTAAAATTTAATGGTTGTATCATATTGTTTTTAATTATTATAAATTATTTTCTCGTTTTTTTATTTCTTCTTCAATTTTAGGAATTACTTTCAAATAAATATCAAGCATATGTCCTTGAAATATTCCTCTTTGTCCTAATAATTTTTTTTCAATTCTTGTATATAAAAAATCTTTTGACATATCATAAATACGACCCATAGGACTTAATCCAAAACCTTGTTTTTTATATTTTAACCATTTTTTATTTTCAATTTCATTTAAAGGATAACCAGTTGAAAACCAAATTTGTTTATCTTTATTTAATTTAAATTCACCAGCCATTTTTATTTCATCAATTTTTGCTTCAGGACTTAATCCCATTGCAATCATACCATTAGGATATAATGCTTTAAAATCTTCACCAATAACTGATTCAACAATTTTCTTTGTTTTTGTTTTAACATAACCACCTTGATATGGTCTTGATATTAAATTTGTTTTTTCAGTTTCTAATAAGAATTTATTTTCAGACCTAAGTTCTTGATAAACAAGTGCTTCAGAAATACTATTTTGTGATAATTTTAAATATGGAACTCCTGTATAATATGATTGAAAAAAATCAACTGTTAATAAATTAGTTGCTTTATGAATTAACATAACCAAAATAGTATCCATAAAAGCATAAGCAACAAATCTTAAATAATCTTGATCATATAAAGTACGTAAATTACCATCATAAGTAACTTTATTTAATTTCAAAACAGTTTCAGCAATATTATCTAAAGAATAAGAACCTAAATTATTATATATTAATGATTCTTTGAATAATAACATATAATCAACAATTATACGATGTGTTGGTATTTTTAGATCAATTGTTGTTGAATCATTTATTTTTAGTTTCTTTTGTGATAATCTTCTTGATGGAGATGCTTTTTTAACATCAATATTTAATTTAATACATCTATTGTAAATATATTGCCAATCAAATCCTAAAAAATTCCAACCAATTAATAAATGAAAATGTTTATTCATGCATTCAATAAAAACTTGAAGCATTTCAATTTCTGTATCAAATACTCTTATATTGAAATCATAATCAAAACTAACATAATGTTGTTTAAGCGATTCCTGAATAATTGATTGAATATATCCATTATCTAAAGCATTAAAAATAGGATGTTCAGGATTTTTAACAATAAATAAAATTGATTGTAAATTTTTATCTGTGATTGAAATTGATCTAATTGAATTTTCAACAAGTTCTGGAGTAGAATAACCATACTTATCGGTAATATCTGTTTCAATATCTACTGAAAAAGGATTAGGTTCAGATAATTTATCGAATTTTGAAAATTGAACAGGATATATTTCTGGAATATCTTTATTAATAAATTCATTAATATTATGATGTGTGAAATATTTTGATGATTCTTTTTTGATATGTGACCCTTTAAAACTTAAAAAGTCTTTTATCACAGTTGGATCAAATTCATCACATTCAACATAATTATAATAACCATTTTCAAGAATTAATTCTTCA
>Ga0302204_1000375_pt1 | contig 15020 bp, 16 predicted proteins | sample II_Fen_E1_2_FD_194578 | JGI IMG/M metagenome (GOLD analysis project Ga0302204, IMG submission 194578) | Peat permafrost microbial communities from Stordalen Mire near Abisko, Sweden - II_Fen_E1_1 | ecosystem: Environmental > Terrestrial > Soil > Wetlands > Permafrost | place: Sweden: Abisko...
ATGTATACAGGTTTTAATAATTCTACCGAATATAGTTAAATTCTTAAAATCAGCAAAATTCTATAATACCATGACTTTGTTTCTGAAAGGAAAAATACAAAGTCATGGTATTTTTTTTGTTTTCCACTCCTCAAAATCCCCATATTTTACTCCTGTTATTGCATTTCCGGTTGAAATTGATTGTTTATTTTAATGTAAAACTTTCAAAACCAATGGATAATATCATCTCTTCACCATCTTATCACTCTGTTTATTTGAATCAAACATATTTCTAACTAGGATATAATTTACATATAATAACCTTTTAATGATATATTATATCTAAGTTATATCTATATTACATCTAAGTTACATCTATATAACATCTGTATTGTTATGGCGATAACGTGGTATTAATATTCTATCTAAAAATTATCGTAAATACCTGATAAATCAGTCGAGGTTGATTATTTTAACTTTCCAGTCATCGAAAAAGAGTGTGAAGTCTGTCGAAAATAGGGCGGGAGTGATGGATGATTCCGGATACGATACTATGTAGAGCTAGCGGAACAGCCTTACCTGAAATGGAAGAATCAATAAAAATACAAGGATGTTGTCATTCGTCAGAATGCAAGATCCGGTTATTTTGTTCGTTTTGTGGGGTTAATTAATGCAATACTCAGACAACTGGAAAAACAGGTGATCAGGAGCTTTACGTTGGAACTATTAACTTCGCAGTTGATTTTCAGTCACATCCATTTTCAAAGTCACAACGTTCATCCGTTGTTTCGAACTCAATAGTGGCGTGTTGTATCCCTTTTTGTTTTAAAGAATTACGTATTTTACTTTTCAACTCGGTTATTTTTTCTATTTCCAATGATTTATTTGTAACCACATGAACGGTGAGTATATTGTAGTTTCCATCAACCGACCAAACATGTAAATCATGAATATGTTCTATCCCTTTAAATTGTTGAAGATTTTCTGTTATTTCAGCTACATCTATATCAGCAGGTATTCCCTGCAAGATAATGTGCAGAGTCTCGCGGATGTTTTTGTACACATTGAACAAGACATATAACGCAATACCAACAGACAAAACAGGGTCTATAAAAAGGATATTGAAAAAATAGATTAAAACTGCCCCAACAAGAATCGCAATCCAACCTAATATATCTTCCAGAAAATGGAGTGATACTACTTTTTCATTCAAAGAACTTCCATGTTTAAGTCTTAAAAAAGCTAATCCATTGACTAAAATACCAACAAAAGCAAGTAAAAACATACCGACAGCCTGAGTCTTTTCCGGATGAAAAATTCGGGGGATTGCTTCTGTCAGAATGAAAATGCTACCTACTGTCAACACGATAGAATTGATGATAGCTCCCAGTAATGAAAATCGTTTGTATCCGTAAGAATAGGAACTATCGCTTCCTTTATTGGCTATTTTTTGAAAGTACCAGGCCAAACCCAGCGAAAGACAATCACCCAAATCGTGGACTGCATCCGAGAGGATAGCCATACTGTTTGTGAAAAATCCGCCAACAATTTCCAACAGGGTAAAAAACAAATTCAGAAAAAAAGCAACTTTTATATTTTTTACATCGTGGTGATGATGTTCATGTGCCATAATTTTATATTTATGAATCAAACAATTTAAGACATAAACAGTTTGTTTCTAATTCTATTTTAGTGTTGTGATTGTTTAGCCCAGAACAAAAAGTTCATTAATATCATTAAAAACTGTATTTTAGGAGTTTCATGTTTTTATTTTCTAAACCAATCATTCAGAGGTGTTTCATAACCTGCTCCCTGCATATAATTATAAGTAGCCAGGTTTAATCCTTTCCCATAATGTTCCAGATCTATTTCGTGCTCGGTAGTAAATGGTATTTCATTGTTGGCAAAACTGCCAAACGGTTGTGTAATGCGCTTTGCACCAATACTTTCAGGGTTCTGCCCCGAGGGACTGTGAACAGTCATGGCATAGCGGTGCCAGAATGCCGATTGTATGAGGCCGTCAGCAAATAAATTGCGTACAACTTCCAGTGAATTAAGGGTTTCCTGAGCAGTCTCAGTAGGAAAACCGTACATAAGGTAAGCATGCGTCATAATGCCCGAATCTGCAAAGTTCTTCATACTTTCGCGGGCAGTTTCAATAGTGATTCCCTTATTGATAAGTTTCAAGATTCTGGGAGAAGCTACTTCCAGTCCTCCTGAAATAGCTATGCATCCCGATTGAGCCATTAAATAACAAAGCTCCGGAGTGAATGATTTTTCAAACCGGACATTAGTCCAATAACTTACGGTAAGCTTGCGTTTTATAATCTCTTCAGCTAATTTCCGGAGTAGAGCGGGAGGGGCAGCCTCATCCACAAAATGGAACCCGGATTGTCCGGTTTGTTCCATAATAGACTCCATACGGTTTACAATAGATTCGATGGCAGTTGTTTCATACCGTTGGATATAATCCAGGGTGCCATCACAAAAAGTACATTTTCCCCAATAACAGCCGTGAGCCAGCATCATTTTGTTCCAGCGACCATTGCTCCAGAGCGCATGCATTGGATTTGTGAGTTCAATCAGATTGATATAATTGTTTTGTTGCAAGCCATCATAATCAGGTGAGCCGATTTGTGAAAAGGGTATATTTTCATTGCTATCAAAATTAGAACGAATAATTTCCCCGTTTGAAGAGAGCGACAAGGTCCGAATAAGTTCTCCGCCGCTGAGTAACCTTAATAATGGTAATTCTCCATCATCAAAAAGAATATAGTCGATTAGTTCAAAAATGGCAGGATCAGTAATACTTCTTAATTCTGTATTTACATATCCGCCTCCCATACTTGTCTTAATGGAAGGATGTTCTTTTTTAAGCCATTGAGCACAACGTAAGGCACTGTATAAATTTCCGGGGAACGGAATTGTAAATCCCACCATATCAGGGTTATATTCTCTAATTCGCTTGTCGAAAATATCCAGCATTAGTTTGTCTATCATTGATAGAGGCTTATCCAGTTCTTCCTTAAGAGGATCATATTCCGGTAGACGCAGGCATAATGATTCGGCATACCGGATTAGTTCAAAGTGAGAATCGATGGTTTGTTGGATAAAATCACACAGATCTTTTAAAAACAGGGTACATAAATGAGTAGCACGATCATGATTGCCAAGCATTCCAAAAGCCCATTCCAGATCTTCATCCGTAGGAAGACGTTTGCTTTGTGGCCAAAAAGTGCGATCGCTGAAGCGTTGGGCCAGACTGTTATCTCTTCCACTTAGAAATCGCATAACAGGTTCTATGGTTTTACTATAGAAATCCGACTGTTGAAGAATGATTTTATTTGCTTTGGAGAGCTTAGGACTTAAGGCAACTTTTTGAAAAATAACTTCAAGTTGATCAGAAGTGAACAAACGCTGAATGAGTTCGATACTTAAATCCATTTGCTCAACTTCTACCCCTTGGGTTTTTAAGAACCCCAACAATAGACAAGTTGCAGGATAAGGTGTATTAAGCTGAGTAAGGGGTGGTGTGACAAGCAGAATTTTCATTCGAAATTATTTTCTGCAAATTTACGGATTTTTTTGTAAACAGGAACCATGAGACCAGAACCTGAGAGAGGCTGACGTGTGATTTATATAAAGGATTGTCGCTCATTTACTTTCCGCTCATCTATTCTCTATACTTTTCCAAAACAGCTGCCAGTGTTACTGATTAAAAAAGAGCAGGTTAATATTACTTATGATATATTGTTGCTTTTTGTTCTGAATTGAATTTAATATCAGAAACTCTATTTGTTGAATCCTTGTATTTTTAGTACTTTTGTCATTCTATTCAAAAGGATCAAACTTTAGAATTATAGTGTAACCAATAACTTGTATTTATAACGTGATTGAAATTATTCCTGCTATTGATTTGATTGATGGTAAATGTGTTCGCCTGTCTCAGGGGGACTATTCCCAGAAGATCGTATATAATGAAAATCCGCTCGAAGTAGCGAAAATGTTTGCAGAAGCAGGTATTCGACGATTGCATTTGGTCGATTTGGATGGAGCGAAAGCACACCATATCGTGAATCATAAGGTGTTGGAGATAATTACGAGCTCTACTGATTTGGTCGTAGATTTTGGGGGAGGATTGAAATCGGATGACGACCTGCGTATTGCCTTTGAATGTGGGGCAGGCATGGTGACCGGAGGAAGCATAGCCGTGAAAGATCCTGATATTTTTACATCCTGGATAACCAAATTTGGGGGAGAGAAAATAATTCTGGGTGCCGATGTGAAAGATGAAAAAATAGCAGTAGGAGGATGGTTGGAGACGACAGAACTTGACTTAATGCCATTTATTGATAATTACATGAAGCTGGGAATCAACAAAGTGATTTGCACAGATATCAGCAAGGATGGGATGTTGCAGGGTACGGCCATTGACTTGTATAAAAAAATGCTGGTTTCGCAACCTAATTTGTATCTTATTGCCAGCGGGGGTGTAAGTTCTATGAAAGATGTAGAACTTTTACACGAAGCATTTATCCCTGCAGTGATTATCGGGAAAGCAATTTATGAAGGAAAAATAAAACTAAAGGAATTAACCCGCTTAATTCTAAATAATTAAAGATTTAAAAACGATATTCTATATTTGTCAGTTAGAACTTAAAATACGAAAGTAGTTATGCTTAAAGAAATTTTATCCGTAACCGGTAAACCCGGACTTTTCAAACTTGTTTCACAAGGTAAAAATATGTTGATTGTTGAGTCATTAATCGACGGGAAAAGAATTCCGGCTTATACAAAAGATAAAGTCGTGTCACTGGGCGATATTGCTATTTTTACGGAAGATGCAGAAGTACCGCTAGGGCAGGTGCTCGAAAGTGTAAAAGCAAAAGAAAATGGTGGTATTTGTTCCATCGATACAAAAGCTGATAATGACAAGCTTCGCAAGTACATGGCAGAAGTGCTTCCTGAGTACGATCGCGATAGGGTGTATCCAAGTGATATACGCAAAATGATTGCCTGGTACAACTTGCTGATCAATGCTAAAATTACAGATTTTGTGGAAGAAACAAAAGAAGAAAAAACTCCGGAAGCCGCCGTTGCAGAATAAAATAACCATTTGAATATCAAATCAGTATGAATGTAAAATCGATTTGTGAACTCATTGAAGAAGTGGCTCCGTTGTCATTGCAGGAAAGCTATGATAATGCCGGACTTCTGGTAGGGGACTCACAAATGGAAATTAAATCCATTCTTATTACCATTGATATTACCGAAGAGGTTATGAATGAAGCGATCGGAAAAAACTGTAATTTGATTGTTTCTCATCATCCGCTTATTTTCAGCAGCTTAAAAAGGCTGACGGGTCAAAACGAAGTACAACGTTGTGTGGCAAAAGCCATTAAACATGATATTGCCATTTATGCGGCTCACACGAATTTAGATAATGTGTTGGCAGGAGTAAGCGGAAAAATGGCAGAAAAGATCGGATTGAAGAACATTCAAATTCTTCAGCCTAAACAAAATACACTGCTGAAACTGGTTACTTATGTACCTCAACTGTATTCATATAGTATTAGGGAAGCAATCTTCGAAGCAGGAGCAGGGCAGATCGGAAACTATGATTGGTGCAGCTTCAATGCCGAAGGCACGGGTACTTTCAGGGCAAATGAAAAAGCCAGGCCATTTGTAGGGAATATAGACGAATTGCATTCGGAACCTGAGGTCAGGATTGAAGTCATTTTGCCGGAGTATTTGAAGTATAAGGTGCTCGAAGCTATGCTGAAAGTTCATCCGTATGAAGAACCTGCTTACGATTTTATTCCGTTGCAAAATGCATGGAATCAAGTAGGAGCGGGGGTTGTAGGTGAACTGGACGAAGCGGAGGACGAACTTGAATTTCTAACCCGCATCAAGGCTATCTTCAAGAATCCAACCATAAAGTATACCCACTTTTTAGGTAAAAAAATTAAACGGGTTGCCTTGTGTGGTGGCTCGGGAAGTTCATTTTTACCTGATGCCATTAGAGCAAAAGCAGATGTTTATATTTCAGGCGATTTTAAGTATCACGAATTTTTTGACGCTGAAAAGCGTATATTGATAGCCGATATAGGACATTTCGAAAGTGAACAGTTCACAAAAGAGATTTTTTTTGAGATAATTACAAAAAAAATGCCTACATTTGCAGTCCAAATTTCAGACAGTAAAACCAACCCCATAAACTATTTGTAATCAATATGGCTACAGAATTAAAAGCAGAAAAAGAAATCACCATAGAGGAAAAATTAAGAGCACTCTATGAACTTCAAAAAGCGGTTTCTAAAATAGATGAAATAAAGATTTTACGTGGTGAACTCCCTTTAGAAGTTCAGGATTTAGAAGACGAAATTATCGGCTTGAATACCCGCATGGAAAATTTCGAAACAGAGATTGCAGAAATCGTATCAACGATTGCAAGCAAGAAAATCGAGATTGATGAATCTAAAATTAAAATTGCAAAATACAAAGAGCAACAGGATAATGTTCGTAATAACCGTGAATACGACAATCTTTCTAAAGAAATCGAATTCCAGAGTCTTGAAATAGAACTTAGCGAAAAACGTATTCGTGAATTTACTGCAAGTCTTGAATCAAAACAGGCAGATCAAAAAACTTCTGCTGAACAATTGACAGAACGTAAACTTGACCTGGACCTGAAGAAAGGCGAGTTAAACGAAATCGTTTCAGAAACCAAACAGGAAGAAGAAAAATTACGCGAACATGCTAAGGAAATAGAATCGCTGATTGAACCACGATTGGTTACAGCCTTTAAACGTATCCGTAAGAATGCCCGTAATGGGTTAGCAGTAGTTTATGTTCAGCGTGATGCTTGTGGAGGTTGCTTCAACAAGATCCCGGCACAACGTCAGTTAGACATTCGTCTTCGTAAGAAGATTATAGTATGCGAATATTGCGGTCGTATTTTAGTCGATCAAGAGTTAGCAGGAGTTGCTCCGGTAACAGAAGATTAAGACATTTATTTTTTATGCTTAAAGAGCCCGAATATATTTCGGGCTCTTTTTTTTGTGCTTTAGAATGAAATAACCTGTACAGATTCCCATACAGGTTTGAATATTTAATTCTCAGCAGGGTAAAATATGGATAACCTGTTGAACAATATTAATTTAAGGCTTATATCCGTATAGCGGGTACCTTCTCTTCTAAGATTTCTGGTCCAAATGTATCATTCGGTAGGGTTGAATGGGATATTAGGCTTAGAAAAACCATTCCTTCAAATCATCCCTATAGAATTCTAAAACTATTTACTGCAAATAAACATTCTACTATTTGTAAAATAGAGTGATTTATAAAATCCTGCCCAAAAACAACTACATTACAAATATATAACTTCACAAATGTAATATATAAGATTATTCACAAAAATAATTCGATATATTACAAAAGTATTCTCACTATTTTATATGATAGATTACATATGTATGTATTATTTATTTACGTATGTATTGTAATATACACTTGGAAACACAGCATTGTGAATATTGACAGATGACCTATTTAAATGCATGTAAACATAACATAATCAGATAAATAATATATATATCTAAAATCTATATTTATATGAATCTTTACAATAGTACAATATAGACCTATTTACTCTATAAATTGATATTTTATATATATATACTACTGATTATAAGTGTTTATACATGTATATTTCTACTAAATAACTTTATATAACCAAATGGTTTAGATTATACTCATAATCTATTAGTAAACTGTGTTTAATGTTACATACACCTGTAAATAGTTTACTTTATCTATTATTACAAATGTAAATGTACAGATGTATTAATACACAAATGTAAACGATTTGCATATGTGAATCGATTCACATATCTTTGTGAAGTAAATAGAAATGTACACTTCACATAAATACCGTGAATAATGGACGAAAAAGAAAGAATTGAAAAGATAATGCTGAAGGAGGAAATGAATTCAGCCATTTTTGCAGCCGAAATAGGCATACAGGGTTCTACTCTCTCCCACATCCTGAATGGTCGGAATAATCCAAGCCTGGATGTGTTGAAGAAAATCCTAAACCGGTTCCGTACAGTGAGCTCAGACTGGCTTATTCTGGGGGTTGGGTCAATGTATCGTGTAGAAAAGCAATCTCAGACACCCACATTATTCGATTCGTTGGATGAAAACATCTCTAAATCAGATATTTTAGAGTCAAATTCTATAGAAAAAAAAATACCAGATACATCAACCTTCCAGCAAAAAACAATGCCTGTTCAGGAGATGCCTGTTCAAACTCCGGTAGAAACTCCTCATTCGGCATTTATACCCCTGATTGAGCAATCTTCAAAAGCGATTCGAAAAATTATTGTTTATTATACCGATAATACCTTTCAGGAATTCAAATAAAAATTTGAGCTCTAAAGTTTGAAGTTCAAAGAGTATGAAGGTTGGAACGTTTGACTTTTCATGTTCGAGCTGAAAGATTAATTATACATTTTGTTAGGGCTATGAGGGCTTTAAAAGGGGCTTTTAGTAATATGTTTGAAGGTTGGTTATACTTCTATGGTTTGAATTGTAAACTATCAGTTTCTTAACTGCCTTTTAAACCTATTTTGAGCTCTTTTAAGCGTCTTAAAGTACTGAATGAATATACTTGCCTGAACCGGGATTATTTAGTAATTTTACAGCCAATAAACTCAGTATTTCATTACCCGTATCAATTTTATCAAAGCATTGATACATAAAAAGTTACAAATGATGAAGAAATACATGCTTGACTTGATACTGAAAGAAAATAAAGTATTAAGTAATCAATATAATCTACTGATTCTTACCTCTAATGAGAAGATGCCGGATATTCTTCCGGGTCAATTTGCCGAAGTGCGTGTTGACGGATCACCTACGACCTTCCTTAGACGGCCAATATCCATTCATTATGTTGATTATGAACTAAATGAACTATGGTTGTTGATTCAGGTAAAAGGAGACGGTACCCGGCATTTAGCAGCCATGAAAGCAGGTGAAAGCCTGAATTTACTTTTCCCACTCGGAAATAGTTTTAATGAGCCCTCCCATAAGGATGCAGACGTGCTTTTAGTAGGCGGTGGCTGTGGTGTAGCACCCTTACTCTATTTAGGGGCGCATCTTAAAAATAAAGGATACCGGGTAAATTTCCTGCTAGGTGCGCGGACAAAAGATGATTTAATAGAACTTTGTGAATATGAACGATTCGGGAATGTATACACTACTACCGAAGATGGGTCGCACGGTGAACGTGGTTTTGTGACGCAACATTCGGTTTTAAATGATGCAAATTTCGATCATTATTATACCTGTGGACCAACACCCATGATGAAGGCTGTTGCCCGTCAGGCTAAGAAGACAAAGGCAAATTGTGAAGTGTCATTAGAGAATACCATGGCTTGTGGAATTGGTGCCTGTTTATGTTGTGTCACCGATACGACCGATGGGCATGTTTGTGTGTGTACTGAAGGACCTGTTTTTAATATTACAAAGCTGAAATGGCAAATTTAAATATCAATATTGGCAAATTACAACTGAAAAACCCAGTGATGACAGCATCCGGTACATTCGGTTATGGATCAGAGTATTCAGACTTCCTTGATATATCGAGAATAGGTGGTATAATTGTGAAAGGGACTACTATTCGCGCACGTCAAGGGAACCCATATCCCCGTATGGCAGAAACTTATTCAGGCATGTTAAATGCTGTAGGACTGCAAAATAAGGGCGTTGATTACTTTATCAACCACATCTATCCAACTGTGAAGGACATCGATACAAATATAATTGTGAATGTGTCCGGATCTACCATTGATGAGTATGTTGAGACCGCTGAAAAGCTAAATTTACTCGAAAATATCCCTGCAATCGAGCTAAATATCTCTTGTCCGAACGTAAAGGAGGGCGGAATGGCCTTTGGAACAAGTTGTTTATCTGCTTCACAGGTAGTTAAAGCTGTGCGAATGGCCTATAAAAAAGAATTAATAGTCAAGCTTTCGCCAAATGTAACCGATATTTCGGAGATTGCATTGGCTGTTGAAGGAGAAGGAGCTGATTCCGTGTCCTTAATCAATACCTTGTTAGGAATGGCTATCGATTCAGAAAAAAGGAGGCCCGTCCTGTCGACTATTACGGGTGGACTTTCAGGTCCTGCTGTTAAGCCGATAGCTTTACGAATGGTTTGGCAAGTTGCTCAGGCTGTAAAAATTCCGGTAATTGGATTGGGTGGAATTATGAATGCAGCCGATGCTATTGAGTTCATGCTCGCCGGTGCTTCGGCCATTCAAATAGGAACAGCCAACTTTATTGATCCTACTGTAACCATTAAAGTGATTGATGGAATTAATGAGTATCTGGAACGTCATAAATTTAAATCGGTAACAGACATTATCGGAGCATTGGGAGATATATGATAATTTTCAAATAAACGAACTAATTGGATTAATTTAAAGCGAAAAACAGATCTCTAAATTGAGCTTTTTAAATTGAAAAAAGAGGGTGCCACAAATACTTGGGCACCCTTTATTTTTAAATTACTAATTTTCTATACTTTTATTTCTGAGTCAAAAGCTCTTCGTTATTAACGCTGTTGTTAATCGATAAGTTTAATACGACCAAATATTTTTTGTACTGATTATCAGACAAAATATACTTTGCATTACCTACATTGAAAAGCAAAACCTTATCAGCAGCACCCTCATTATTTGATTTCAAAGCTGATCTCATTTTGTTTTCTGTTAATTGAAACACATACTTCAATTGGTCTACCTGTGAGTCATCTACATTTAAATAACGAACTAACGAATTAAAAGTAGTTTCATCGTTTAATTTGTAAACAGCTTTATAATTACCAGGATTCAGTGCAAACGCACTTGTTGCAAAAGCAACCATAACTAGAACTAAAATCTTTTTCATAACTTTCAAAATTTAAATCACACAATTAATAATACCTATAAAAATACCTATTAAAATAAAAAAACAAAGAATTCCCTTATGATTTTTAAGTGGGTATTCCTTGTATCAGATTGTAGTCATATAAAAATTGATTTAAATGACGATGCAAAAATACATGTTTTAAAACATATAAATCGCACTAATTGTGTTAATGTTTTATGTCTTACTAAATATTTAACTTGTATCATTACAATAATATGTTCTATATCGTTTATAATTAGTATTATAGCTGTTTCTCTTATTAAATGTTTATATGTAACAATTTTGTAACAATACTCCTTTAAAAAAAATAATGCCTGGATTCATTGTTTAAATGCTAGAAATAAGCAATAAGAACAATTAAATATCTCATTTTAAATAATCCGTTCGTCTCTTTTTAAGCTTCAAAACTACTTATTCGTGCCGACATGTTCTGTATTCGTGGAAATTTTAGCTGAATTTTCCAGATTAAAGGAAAACTGTATGAAGTTGCAGTACTCTTTTAAAAGTAAATCAACGGAATTCGTACTGTATTTATTCGCTGTTCAGAGGGGGTTGGTTGAGGGTTGAGAGAGGGTTCAAAGAGGGTTCATTGAGGGTTCATTGAGGGTTAGGAGGGTAAAACCTCAATGAACCCTCTCTCAACCCTCTTTGAAATGTCTCCATATAGTGAATGAATGGTGTTGAAATTCAGTTTATCCACCCATGAAACTTCCGAGGGATGAATTGCTAAAAGCAAAACAAACCCAGAAGCGATTTTTGGTTGACAAATTCGTTCTGAAAAATGAATCTGACGATTTTTCCCGCTTTGCGGGATCGGCTGTTGAAAACATTCGCCATATATATTATAATATAAAAAGAGGATACTCCAAATACTTGGGCATCCTCCGTTTTTAAACTGGTAATAATAATTACTTATTTCTGAGTTAGCAATTCTTCATTATTATTGTTGTTGATTGATAAATTCAGAACAACTAAATACTTTCTGTATTGATTTTCAGATAAAATATATTTTGCATTTCCTACATTAAACAACAACGCGTTATCAATTGCAGATTCATTATCTGATTTCAATGCTGATCTCATTTTGTTCTCTGTTAATTCAAACACGTACTTTAACTGGTCTGATTGTGAATTATCTACATCTAAATATCGAACTAATGCATTGAATGTTGGTTCATTATTTAACTTGTAAACTGCTTTGAAATTACCCGGATTGATAGCAAACACGCTCGTTGCAAAGGCAACCATAACAAAAACTAATACCTTTTTCATATTCTTAAAATTTTAAATCACACCTTATTAATACCTATATAATAAAAAAAAACAAAGAACTCCCCAGTGATCTATTATTGGGATTTCTTTGTATCAGATTTACGTCATATAAAACTGTTTTTAAATGACGATGCAAAAATACATGTTTTAAAACATATAAATTGCATATTCGGTGTTAAATGTTATGATGTCTAGTGTAATTTAACAATTTTGCAAATGCGATTTGTAACTTATATTGTTGATATTGAATTGTATATGACAAGTGTTTGTGAGCGGAGACGGAATGGCGATTTTTAATAGACAGAAATATCAAAAGCAGGTTGTTTTTACAGGAAGTAATGAACGTATTTAATGCAAGTTGTTGATATAAAGTAGTATTTTATTGTATTAGGAATAATCAATATACTAATTTTGAATAGTCTGGTAATTCAGGAAAAAACATATATTTCGAATTTAAATTGTCTACTTTGCAACAATAATGTTCAATTCCATTACTTATCATAAAATAATCTACTTTTAATTTGGCATTATAGACTGCAACCTGATCAAAAGTAGTTTGTGTGATTGGAACATTTGGTGCTTTAAGTTCAATAATCAGGATTGGTAATGCTTGTTCATTATATAAGATAGCGTCACAACGCTTTTTCATTCCATTCATGCTCAATTGTTTTTCCACTGCCAGATAAGCTGCTGGGTAACCTTTTTCTTCAATCAGGAATCGAAGAAAATGCTGGCGTACCCACTCTTCCGGAGTGAGTGAGACATATCTTCTTCGTTGAGAATCGAAAATGAGTAGCTTTTCATCTATTTTTTTTATTCGAAAATTATACTCCGGAAGATTTAATTGCAACATTTTTTAGTATTTTTGTTTTCACTTTTTTGAGGTGTAGCTTTTTCTACATTAAAAATTGATGGCGAAGTTACAAAAACAATATTTAATATTGATAATAATGAAAACAAAAAAAGAAATCGTAGAAAACTGGCTACCACGTTATACAAAGCGTCCGTTGAATGAATTTACTGATCACATATTGCTTACCAATTTTAATAACTATGTAGAATTGTTTGCGGAATGGTATGATGTGCCTGTAGTTGGTCGTGATGGAAATATGCCAAATGCTTCTGCGAATGGAATTACTATCATTAATTTTGGTATGGGAAGCCCCAATGCAGCTATAATAATGGATATTTTGTCAGCCGTTCATCCTCTTGCTGTGTTGTTTCTTGGAAAATGTGGAGGATTGAAAGATAAAAACAAGTTGGGAGACTATATACTCCCAAGTGCAGCCATTCGGGGTGAAGGTACTTCGAATGATTACTTTCCTCCTGAAATACCGGCATTGCCTGCTTTTAGCCTTCAGCGTGCTGTCTCTTCCAATATACGTGATTTTGGAAAAGATTATTGGACGGGAACTGTTTATACTACTAACAGAAGGGTATGGGAACATGATGAAAAGTTTAAAGAGTATCTTCGTTCAACCCGGGCATTAGCAATAGACATGGAAACAGCCACTCTTTTTTCCGCTGGTTTCTACAACAGCATTCCTATTGGAGCATTGCTATTGGTTTCGGATATGCCTTTAAAGGAAGACGGGATTAAAACCACTGAAAGTGACCAAAAAGTAACAGCCAGTTTTGTGGAGGAACATATTAAAATTGGAGTGAAATCACTCTCTTCATTGATAAATAATAGTAAAACAATCAAACACTTACGATTTGAATAAGTGTATCTGATAATTGATAACTAACAAAGTGGCTAAACAAGATACATCATACGAACAAATACTTACCGATCTTCGTAAAAAAGCGTATTCTCCTGTGTATTTCCTGATGGGAGAAGAACCCTATTATATTGATTTAATATCTGATTTTATTCAAAATAATGTATTAAATGAAGCTGAGAAAGAATTTGATCAAACCATTTTATATGGTAAAGACGTTGATATTAATACGGTTATAAATGCAGCAAAACGGTATCCGATGATGAGCTCTCATCAGGTGTTGCTTATTAAAGAGGCTCAATTAATCAAAGATTGGGATAATTTTGTTCATTATCTTTCAAATCCGTTAAAATCCACTATATTAGTTTTTTGCTATAAATATGGTACGCCGGATAAACGTAAAAAGTGGTATCAGGAAGTACTTAAAATTGCTACCGTTTATGAATCGGTTAAATTACGGGATTATGAGGTTGCATCGTGGATTAGTAATTATTGTAAATCAAAAAATGTAGGTATTGATGATAAGGCTGTGGCTATGCTAAGAGATTTTCTTGGGACTGATTTGAGCAAGCTTGTGAATGAGCTTGATAAATTAGTACTTACTAAACCGGCTGATATGCCAAGAATAACACCCGATCTGGTTGAAAAAAACATTGGTATCAGCAAAGATTACAATGTTTTTGAACTGCAGGCAGCTATTATTGGAAAGGATGTATTGAAGGCAAACCGGATCATACAGTATTTCTCGGAAAATAAAAAAGCCAATCCAATGGTGTTGGTTCTTGCCCAATTGTTTAAGTTCTTCAGCGAATTAATGCTGTACCATTATTTACCTGATAAAAGTCAGGGTGCTGTAGCTTCTGAATTAAAGATCAATCCTTATTTTGTCAAAGATTATCAGAAAGCGTCGCAAGTCTTTGGCGCCTGGAAAACCATGAATATTGTTTCCTTTATCCGTGAAACAGATGCCCGTTATAAAGGAATTGATAATCCCAGTACCGATGAAGGTGATTTAATGAAAGAATTGATATTTAAAATATTGCATTAAGAAAGGATGTCTTTTGATGATTT
>Ga0302204_1000403_pt1 | contig 14408 bp, 16 predicted proteins | sample II_Fen_E1_2_FD_194578 | JGI IMG/M metagenome (GOLD analysis project Ga0302204, IMG submission 194578) | Peat permafrost microbial communities from Stordalen Mire near Abisko, Sweden - II_Fen_E1_1 | ecosystem: Environmental > Terrestrial > Soil > Wetlands > Permafrost | place: Sweden: Abisko...
TAATATTAGTTTAATGACAAACAAAGGTTTATAAAAAAAATAGATCTAGCAAATGAAATAGATTATTTGCTGAATTTTATCGACATACTGGCAAATTCTATAGACAAATCGGGTTCCCGCTTCGCTAAACATGCGCTATTCACCTATTGCAATCTTTCAGCATACTTGGACGATAAAGGGGATGTAATCCGGCAACACATCTACTGTAAAGTGTATTTGTTTATTTTGGATTGAAAAACAATTTGTCTAATCAATCGCACTACTAAAAACATATTATTCTGCATTAAATACTAGACCTTCTTCAAACGGATTGTTATGTATGTAATTTTACCTCCCGTCAATAACTTCATTTATGCATTCCACTCGATGCAATTGTGCGGCAGCAAGGGAATCAATAATGATATGTCTATAAATGGGACGAGAAAATATATCTACCCTATCAACAGCCGTATCAGTTACAAAAAATACCTCTTCTGTTATGCAATGCTTTATATCCATATTTTATTTTTCTTATACGAAAGAAGTTCGTTTTATAATCCGAAGAACGGATTACAAATCCTAAGAATACAAAGAGGTGGGATTAGAAATAAATCCCACCGACCAGCCCGCACCATTCTGCAAGCAAGTAATGGTTATATATCCGCGAAGACAGGAGCGATTAGTCTTTTGTTCGTGTTGGCAAAGCAAAAAAAAAACTGATAATCACTTTTTCTTTTTACTTACACTGGCTTGTGAGTTGATATATTTGTTTGGTTCGGACTTCAATGAAGCAATCCACTTAGCGTACATTTCTTCGGGCATACGTCTGTAGCCTAATTGGTGAAGTTTTACATAGGTCTGCTCCATGTTGGAATACATTTCTTTAATGGAGTTGTCGGCAAAAAGCTCTTGGGGGATTTTTACGTTTTTAGCTTTCATTCTAGCTTGTATGTAAAACTTCTGCGCTTCGGCTTTAGTAAGCATAGCACTTACATTTGTTGGGTGATATTTCAACACAGTACTACAACATTTCAATACAAAATCGGGATTGTCTTTACCAAACTTATGCTGATAGCCTTGTGCCAAGTCGAGCAAGCAATTAGCAACCGATTGTTTCGTGCTTAACGTGTCCATATACAAACCATTTTGAACTGCTTCAACGCTGATATAACCCGAAGCCATAAGCCAAGCATCAACAGGGAAAGTTCCGCTTGTTAGTTCTGTGTTATACCAACCCATTTTCTTAGAAAAGGTTTTAATATAAATGTGATTTGGTGCGAAAGCCAAATAAGCAGGAATATTTAATTCTTCGGATAGGATTTTATACAGATATGGTAATGAATGACAGTTGCCACTTCCCGTTGCTAATAATTTCGAAACAAACATCTTCGACCAGTCTTTTTCGCCCCACATATCATCGAAATCATAGGTAAAAGGGGTATGGAGTAAAAAGTGAACAGAGTCAATTGCTACGGGTACTGTATCAGTCAATACTTGAAAAAGTGCAGCATGTTTTATAATATTATTTTTGTCTGTTTCATCATACACAATCGGGCTATTATAAGATACTCCATTTGTCAGTTTTAGAAGATTTAGTATCTCATGATTTACTTGTTTATAATCTAGCTTTCCACTTAGATATGCATTTTCAGTAGATAGAACAGCTTCTTTAAAATTCAAATGACTTTCCCCGGTTAACATGCTGTCAACTTTAGAATATGTCTGAAGATAATAGATATTAGTTGATTCTTGTGCTCTAACGAAAGAGAAACAAAGAATCATGAAGCTTAGTAGCTTAAATTTATGTCGCATCTTATTGTATATTTTTGAAAAGGTAAATGATTTTTAAAATCATAATAAATGACATTCATTTAATGTAAAATATTTTTTACGCAAATCAGCCGTGGATTATTTTCCGCAGACATTAAATTTGGTTCTCTTTCAAATGTTGTGTCATTGAGTTCCTGCATATCTTTTAATTCACTTTGTGTAAACCATGAATAGAAACCGATATTTCTTTTTATAAGAGAGATAAGTTTGTTGTTTTTGGCTTGGTGACTACCATTAAAAAAAAGATCATTAAAGTCATTAATAAGAATGATTTTAGGGCTTTTGGAATTTTTAAAATACAATACAAATGCTATTCGAACATCTTTAGCAGCAAAGGAAGTATCTGGCTTAAGATTTTTTAATTCGGACTCGATTTGGATTAAAACATCACAATTTCTTATTAATGTATCCATTACACCAGTATATTCTATTTCGTAATTTCCAGTATTGGAAATATAAATCTTTTTGAAAGTAGGTCTTTTCTTCTTTATAATATCGCTATATTTAATTGCTAACGGTGAATTAAAATGTTGATAATTATAATAGAATGCTTTAATGGAATCTATAGAACTTTCACAAACAACTTTTACTCTATTGTTTGTCTTATTATCATTTGTTTTGTTACACGCTATTAAGCCGATAATAAGAATGTAATATATAATCACTTTTCTCATCTTGTTCATTAAATTATGTTATTGCCATTTAGTTTTAAATGACTATTCAACCATATATACACCAGTTATTTTATCTCATTTTTGTTTGCGCTGTTACTCAGGTTTGAATTTTATCGGGAAATATGGATAGTGTCTCCAGAAATAAAATCTTTATATGGGAAATGTCTTGACACAGAATCTTTTTGGTTTTCACTTCTTACAAACTTGATAATCGACTTGTCCTTAAATTGTATATTAAAGGTGTCTTTTGTTAGTTTTAATATTCGAACTTTTTCTTTAGATAATATTAAAAATGAATCGTTTAAGCATTTCCAAGTCCAATCGTACACAATATCATTTATTTCAAAACTATATCTTTTGTTTTTATAGTAATCAAATCTCTGGTAGGTACCGTTTTTATGAAAACAATATCCTCTAGGTAATCCTCTATTCTGGATTGGTGGATAAACAATATTCCAATATTTTATATTATTGTTGGATATTAGTTTTTCTTGTTTTTTCTGATTATCGCAAGCCAATAAGCCAATAATAAGAATACAGCATACAATGCCTTTTTTCATTTTGTTCTTTAATATATTTTGTTATCTCCGTTTTGTTTTGCATGTCTAGCGAGCCATCTTTATACACCAATTCTTCTATCTCATTTTGTTTGTGTTGTTACTCTGGTTTGAATTCTTTCGGGTAACATGGATAGTGTCCCAAATTATATTATCCTTAAATGGGTTCTCATTTAATAATGTATCTGTTTGGTTTTGACTTGCAGCAAGTTTAACTATGGTTTTCTCATTTAATTGGAAAGTAAAAGTATCTTTTGTCAATGTCAAGATTTGTACTTTCTTTTTACTTAGAATAAAAAATGAATCATTTAAAGTCTTCCAATTTTTATCATACACAATGTCAATTACTTCGTCATTAAATCTTTTGTTTTTATAGTAATAAAAATCTTGAGAACTGCCATTTTCATTGAAACAATATCCCTTGACACAGGCTCTTTCGTTTACTCTAGGACTTATTATATCCCAATACTTAGTATGATTATTTGATATAAGTTTTTCTTGTTTTTTACAATTATCGCAAGAGTAAAAACATATTAGAACCATAAATATTATTATACATGATTTCATATTTTATTGGTTATGTGTTAGAGTTAATTTACAAGAAGAAGTGTCGCTTCCTGTACGTTCGAAGGAAACTGGTTACTCTATCTCATTTTGTTTGCGTTGTTACTCTGGTTTGAATTTTATCGTGTAACGTGGATAGTGGTGTCCCCAATAATATTAATTTTTGTTCTTATTGGAGGATTAATAGTGTCTATTTGATTTTTACTAGCGACAAGTCTAACTATTGATTTGTCATTAAATTGATATATAAACGAATCTTTCGTTAATTTCAAAACATGTGTTTTTCTTTTGCCAAAAATGAGACAAGAATCATTTAAACAACTCCAGCTCCTATCAAGGACAATATCAATTGCTTCATCAGCATACCTCTTGTTTTTATAGTACAAAAAATATTTATATTTTCCGTTGTTGTCAAAACAATATCCTCTTACACAAGTTTTTTTGTTAATTACGGGACTAATTATATCCCAATACTTTACGTTACCATTGGATATGAGTTTTTCAGATTTTTGCTGATTAATGCAAGAATATAATCCTATTGCAATCAAAATTATTATTGTATTTAGTTTCATGTTTATTTTATTTTTGATAGTGATAAATCAAAAGAAGAACTATTTGATCCACTCGTCATGGATAATTTGTATCCAGTGTTTAATTTATTAAATTCATCAATCTTTGTTTGAATTTGAGAATCTTGAGCACCATCTTTATACGCATCAGTAAGAATTCCCATAAACGCTCCAACAACTTGGCTTTTAAAATCTGATGTTGTGTTTCCAAAAGTTTTATTCCCCATTTGATCAAGGTATACTCCTGCATGAGTCAAATTGGATGTTTCTTTCTCACCTTGTCCTAAATCTTTATGATCTTTTTCATGATACAAAGAGCTTTTTAGATTATTCTTGTCATCCAACAATTTATTTAATCCACCTTTTGCATTTAAGTAAACATTTTTCCCAGTCATAAACGCTTGTGAACTAGATGAATTCTCAATTGGCTCATTACTAACGCCAATATTACCTGGACTATGAATGCCAATTTGATTGCCGTAATAACCTGCAATATTAGCTGCTGTTTGTCTGTTGTTCATATTGTTCATTGCTAGCGAGCTAAAAGGAACATTTCCATTATTTGTGCGAACTAATACCCTGTTTGAGTTATCTCCCCCAGGAATAAAATGACCTGTCACATCAAAAAGATCCATACCTTTTAAATCAACATATCTAACAGGATTTCCAGCACAATACGCATAAGGACTGATACTATAATACTTTTCAGCGTGTGGGTCAATACACATACTTGAAAACTCTGCTTTATATGTGGTTTTCGGAGTGTTCTCGTCTAATAATTTGACTACTTTGTTGGTTTTAGTGTTGAACAATGTAGTTCCAATTTGCACCACTTCGGGGTTGTTGAAGAACTCATTGTATTGTCCATTACAGAAAGTTAATGGTTTCTTTTTGAAACCGTGTTTCTTGAGAACGTCTTGTGCATGAGTAAATCCTACACTTGCAGCAAGAATAAAGCTGAGGGATAAAATTGTTTTTCTCATAATGTTGATTTGTATTGTTATTTTGTTGTTTGAATTAGAAATCTCGTTTTGTCTTGTTTTTCTTGCTTTTCTTTTTCCCTACCAATGAAGTTTAGCCACTTATTATATGCTTCTTCGGGCATTTCCTTATAACCGCATTCGTCCATCCAACGATATGTTTTGTTGCGTTCTTCGAGCAGTTTATATATTTTTGGATAATGAACTTTCAGACTGTCGGGATGGGGTCGCCCCACCTGATTTACCACATATTCGAACTTATCGGTCATGCAATTTGCTTTCATGGACATACTTCTTAAACTATTTGGGGCATACTTCAATGCACTATCGGCACATTGAAGAGCAAAACCATCGTAGCCATAATCATGTACATAGTTTGTCGCCAAGTCATTCAAACATTCTGCAATGACTTCTTTCTTGGTTTGAGGCTCCATGTAGATTTTGTTTTTCAAGGCTTCGGCTGTAATAAACCCTGAGCCAATAATTAATGCATCGGAAGTGATATATCCGTTAGTCAATTCGAGATTATACCATTTCCCTGTTTGGTCTTTAAATTTCACGTAAGAATGTCGGGGTGAAAATGCAAGCGAAGCTTCTGTGTTTGTAGCTTCGCACATTATTAGATAAAGCAAAGGCATAGAATGGCATTGACCTTTTTGGGTAGCCAATAGTTTGGAAACAGACATGCTCATCCAGTCTTTCGCACCATTATAATCATCGTAATTGTAACGCATAGGATACGAAGTTATTGGACTTTCTCTGTTTGGGATTTTTATTTTTAAGGTGTCTGCCATAACACGGAATAGCATTGTGTTTCGGGTTGCTTGATTGTTCCAATTATATCCATCCTGTTTCGCAGCTAGTTTGGCTGTTGTAACTAAATCTTGAATGGCTTTGTTATATTTCTGATAATCAAGCTTTCCTTTTGTGAATGTGTTATCAACCATAAAAACTGCATCTTTTAAACTTAGGGGCGTTGTTCCGTTCAGCATATTGTTGAGCAGTTTCGCTGCTTTTCGATAGCTTTCAGCATTTTGTTTGTCGGCTTTTGAAGGTATGTTGTATTGAATCCCACGTCTACACACGTTGTATTGGTTCAAGGACTTTTTTAGTTCTGCATCTCTTCGTTCAATTACTCGTCTGTCTTGTTCGTACATATCCAAAGGATTCTTTTGACTTTGGGTCGGATAGTTTGGAACAGTCGGGTAGTTGTTTGTCTGTGGTGTATATGTAGGAACAGTCGACAGATTTGCCGGCTGTGGAGTTGTTATTACGGGAAATTGTCCGTAAACACTACTGCTTAATAAAGTAAGTAAAGATAAAATGTAAGTCTGAAATCTGTTTTTCATTGTTTTTCTGTTGTCTTTTTCTGTTCTCGATTCATTTACGCAGTCGCTTTTCTTTTTCTTTGCATTGGCCCTAACCTCAATATATGCGAACTTAATGCTCGGTATATTCCTTTAGTTGGCAGGATATGCGAAAAAAAGTTGCGCATAGTTCTACTTTATAAGTACTTGCTTTTACCTAACTCGTTTTTAACACTCTAAAAGTACAAACTTTAATTAACTCTTACGACAATAATTATGTTTATTTTGAAATTTAGATTAAAAATAATTATTTATTCGGGGTTTTAGTACGTTTAGACGCTATCGGGATATATAGTTCTGTTTTTGTAGTAGATAGATGTTTCGTACAGGCATATAGCTGTTGCAACAATCTGCAAGGATAGGATGTGTTAGTGTAAGGGTGATATAATTAGGGCATTTTCAGCGGTACAGAGTGTAATTTTAAAATGCCCTTGTACTTTTTCAAGTCAGTATAGTGGCTGCACGAAATGAAATAGTGGCTGGAAGAAACGTCAGGGTATTGGAAGAAATGAAAAACCACTAAGTAGCTATGTTGAACTACTATCAATGTGTTGATTAGTAATGTCGTATGCTGATAGCCTGCTATAATAGGCTTTTTTTCACAAACTGTTATTATTTACGGCCAATTATAACAGAACTTTATGAAATAAATAAATAAATGATAAGCATTATTGACTGGTAGTGCTTTTACAAAATAGAATAGTTTTCAAATTGGGGTCTTACCCCAAACCTCTGGTTCTGGGTAGCCCGGAGACCATAGGTGTACAAGGGTCTGCACTACTTCACTACTTATGATAATGTAACTGATAATTCTTTTTCTTACTTCCTTCTTTAGTTATTTGCACGGGTTACAAACACGCGTTAGCGGTGGAGAAATACAAAAATTAGTTGTTGTCGGGTTCAAAATCCAATGAAACAGAGTTCATACAATAACGCTTATGAGTAGGAGCAGGGCCATCGTCAAAAATATGTCCCAAATGCGAGTTGCACCGACCACATTCTACTTCAATACGGGACATATTAAAGGATCTGTCTTCTTTGTACTTCACACTGTTGGCTCTGGCAGGTTCAAAGAAACTTGGCCAGCCACAACTACTTGCAAATTTTGCATCAGAGCGGAACAGTTTGTTTCCACATACGGCACAATAATAGGTTCCTTTGGTATCGCTTTTCCAATATTTACCGGTAAACGCGCTCTCAGTACCCCCTTTACGGGCTACTTCATATAAATCCGGAGATAGGATTTTTCTCCATTCTGTATTGCTAACTTTTAAATGCACGGTATCTGTGCGTGAATAATAGGGATTATGCTTATTCACTGCTACATTCATGTTATTCTTTTGCTGAGCACTACTTTGAATGCCTGTTAATGATAACATGATAAAACATGTTGTGATAAATCTTGATTTCATTATTATCAAATTTTATTCATTTTATTTCTGTTTTAATTTCTCTTTGAACACTTTTCTGAACTTATCCAGTTTCGGCTTTATGACCAGTCGACAATAAGGAACTTCCGTGTTATTGTCATAGTAGTTCTGATGGTAGTCTTCGGCTTTATAAAACACTTTATAGGGAACAATCTCGGTTACTATTTTACTGTGGTAGGCTTTTTCGTCGTCCAAACGGTTGATGTAATACAGGGCTTGCTTTTTCTGATTCTCGTTATGGTAAAAAAATAGCAGAACGATACTGAGTGCCTATATCATTACCTTTCGGTTGAGTTCGGTAGGGTCGTGTGCCACAAAAAAAGCAGCCAATAATTCGGCATAAGTGATTTTGGACGGATCGTAAATAATGTTACAGGCCTCGGCATGACCGGTAGTACCTGTACATACCTGTTTGTAAGTAGGATTTGAGATAGTACCGCCGGTAAATCCCGAAATTACGGAAGAAACACCGTTCAATTGTTTGAACTGTTCTTCAATACACCAGAAACAGCCGGCTGCAAATGTTGCTGTGTCTTTTTTCATACGGGTTAGTTCTTTAGTCTGTTTTCCCTGTTTCACATCGTTGAGAGTGTTGCTGCTGTTTACAATCGAATGTGATTGTGCACCCAACAAAACAGGCAAAGCTGCGAGAAAGAAAATAGATTTTGTAACTTTATTAGAAATACTATTCTTGTTATTTGTTTTCATTTTTATAGTTCTTTTGCTCGTGAAACATTTAATCCTTTTACGGTAAAAATTGAAATAAAACAGGTGAGCTGTTTATTTCAAAATTATTTGTGATCTTCACTTCTGAATTCAGTTATATTATTTCCCGAATACATCTTGAAAAACCGGCTAAAATGAGCAGGGCTCTCAAATCCCAGATCATAGGCTATTTCTTTTGCTGACTTATCTGTATAATGCAGATAGCGTTTTGCTTCGAGAATAATTCTTCTTTGAATGAGTTTTGAGGGAGCAGGTTGCTGTAACAGATTAAAGATATTGCTCAGTGTTTTAGGCGATTTATTCAGAGAGGAAGCATAAAACTTCACTTCATGCTCCGTTTTAAAGTTACTTTCCAATAAAACCGAGAAATTACGCACAAAATCCATTTTCTCGTCAGGAAAGTGCTCATAACTTTTACTTTGCTGTTTTGCCATCCTCGTGGTTTTGATAATCAGTTGTTTCAATAGGGTGCGTAACATTTCCCCCTGAAAATTATCTCTGGATTGCCATTCGTCAGTAAATAGTTTCTCAAGCTGAAGCATATTCTCATTTTCCAAACCGTTCAATTCGATGAACATAGGATGATGAATGCCATAAAACAGGAACCCAACACAGCCTACCTCAGCGTCATGATCTACAATACAATAGAATTCACGGTTAAACTGCCAGGCAACCAGTTCGTCGGGGCGCTCAAACGAAAAATGCTGATTTGAAACCAGGGGTAAGATAGAAGTAGCCGGCATAGTATAAATAATCTCGTCTATCGTAACATATTGCGCTTCGCCTTTGTTATAAACAAACGTGTTGATAGGCTTGGGTGACAGGTTGCGTAACCCTTCCCCTTTCAACTGCTCGTTATTGAGGTGCATGATGAATCGTGCCAAAGTTGAATTGTCTTTGTATTCCCTAATCATATTTTATTCTCTTAAAGCCAAATTTATACTTTGTTTTTTTATTCTCATTTCGAGCTCACCAACAATCAACTTTTAAGTATGCGATTTAATTCACGCAACGTGTTACTTGCGTTACTTTTTTAAAAGGGCTTGTCGACCTAATTCTACTAGTGTTTCAGCATTAACATATCCCACCTGTTTCATCACCATTTCTCCTTTCGCATTAAAGAAAAGCAGCGATGGATAAGCGTTTATATTCCACTTCCCGGCAAGGGCAGGTCCTTCACCTTTCTCCATATCTACGCTGTAATTGATAAAGTTTTTGTTGAAACAGGCAGCCGCTTTTTCATCTTTGAATGTTGTCGATTTCAGTAATTTACAAGGTCCGCACCAGCTGGTATAGGCATCTACGAAAATAAACTTGCCACTCTTTTTAGCTTCGACCATCACATCTTTCCATTTTTTGTTTGAAAAAACAACTTCACTGGATGACGAACTCGTCGCATTTCCCACTTTATTCTTTGAGAAAATATTTTCTGTTGATAACATTAATAACAACATGAAAAGGATAACAGATGTTTTTTTATAATTGTATTTAAACATAATATAGAATATTAAAGTTCTTTGTAAATAACATGCGATACAGCTCTCAATAGTTCCGTACTTAATCGTTGTTTAAAATCGGGATTAATGTATACAAAGTGAATAATACCCGCTTTATCCAAAATAAATACTGAAGGTACCGGAAGTAACAAATCAACATTTTTACCCCCCGAAGTTTTAGGTAGCATGTCCCAATAACCTTCAGGTGCCTTGTAGGCAATACCAAATTGTTTTGATACGTTTAAGTCAGCATCGGACAATAATGTGTAGTTCAATTTTCCTTTTGTAGCCGATTGCATTAAGCCTTCCGGACTATCCGTACTTATTGCGATGATTTGATAACCTGTGTGCTCCAACTCAGGAATAATATCCTGAATTTGTGAAAGTTGCTTAGTACAGAATGGACACCAGCCTCCACGATAGAAAATAAGTATTGTTGGCTTTTCCGCTACCACTTTATTTAAATCGAAACTTTGTCCTGAAATATCAGACAATACTACTGTAGGTGTTTTTTCTCCATACAATAAGGGGCTGATGTCCTCTGCTATTTGCGGGATTTTATATGTCGCTTGCTTCATGTCATTGCCCAGCATTTTTGTATCCGTCCCCATCTTATTGCTTTGTGCACTGATCGTAGATGTATAAAATATACCAAGAAATAACAATGTAGCGGACGCTACTTTTAGTTGTTTAATTTGTTTTTTCATTTTTTTTCTATTGGTGTCCGATAAAAAATAATAGATTCTTTGCTTCGATCAGAATAACAGGTTATTACAGTCTGTTTGTAGAGTATGGGGTCGGTTGCCGCCAACCGACCCCATCCCTCAAACAGAAAGCATTGATTGTCATTTCGTACGAAGTGAGAATAGAAAACCGGCATTAGCCAAATGTCTCACAAAACGTAATGTATAAAGTTATCCGGACAATACTGATTTTCTTCTGTTTTATTTTTAGTTTTGAATAAATACTTTACAACACATTTGATAATACCAATTCCTTTGCCAAAGGAAAATCTACCGGTATCTTTGTTACCGCATGTAACAGATTGGTAATGGTTTTGTCGCCGATCTGTATAATCGCATCAACCAGGTTTTCCTTGTTATAGCCTGCTTCAAAGAAACGATCAAGCAAAGCTGAATCTATCTGTCCACGTTGTGCCGTAATGCTTTTGACCAATTTTGCTAAAGCGTCCAGCTTTTTGTCAAAAGAAATCTCACCTGAGCGTATTTCTAGCGTATCGTCTTCCGAAAATCCTACATGCATGGCAATCATAGTATGGGCGCTCAAGCAATATATACAGTTATTTACCTGGCTTACTACCAGGTTTATAACTTCAGTTTCTTTTGCATCAAGCGACCTCGGGTTGTTTTGAAGTTGCAGGTATGCCTGCAATGCATTTTCAGAATATGCAAATGTGGCATACAAATTAGGGACTTTGCCAAATGCTGCTTTAATCTGGTCAAATAATTGTTGATTCGTTGCAGATACTTCTGCTTTTTCAGGTACGGTGAATATTGTTTTCATTATATTAATGTTGTTATAGTGAGCAATGTTTTTATTTGAAAAACATTGCTCATAGTTTATATTATTGAAGTGTAACTTTAATGATACCTGAGATTGCTGGTAGCGTGGTAAAAGCGTTGGGATTTGGCACCTCAGATATAGGCTTACTTTCTACAAGAGGTGTCCCTGCAAGATTGAATTGAGTAATACCTGCACCGGGAAATTGGTTTATGGCAGTACCATTGTCATACAAGCCGATGGTTGAAGAAACATCGCCTTTTTGTGTAGCATCAATGCCATTGTCTTTGGATGCAAAGAACCAATCGTTTGATAAACCGTACATCGTTGCAATGGCAATCCGGTCTCCCATGCTCACATTAAGCTGCTGTCTAACAATGCTCCCTGACTGGGTGCCAATTTTTGGTAAAAGAATTTTAGAATTGGCAGCCGGAAGTATATAAACGGCCTTCACACCCATCACTGTTTGCAAATAGGCAGCTAATCCACTGGCATCACCTTTTTGGGCAAGCTCTTTTAACCCTTTTCCACCGTCATTTTCTCCAACTTTATAGATGGGGTTATCAATTCCGTTGTAAACAACTACCAGAACAGGAGAAAGTGGAGTGAAAATTCCGGTTTGTCCTTGTGTATAGGTTCCGAGTATTGAATTATCCCCCTTTTCGGCAACATTAGTCAATCCATTTGCTGTTGGTTTACCACTTTCGTACAGCGGATTCGGATTCAATAAATTTCCTCCGGCAATGTAAGAGATAGCCCAGACTCCGGGACTAAAAGGTGTTGGATTTGATGTGTTTCCTGAGGTATTGGTAATAGTGAATGTAAAAGTGGAGTTGCCCTCATAATGCAAGGTAGCTTTCATTAAAGAGGAAGCAACGGCATACGTATTTCCCTGTGCATCCATTCCCGAAACTTCTGTAATGTTCTTAGGTGTTGTTTCTGCTGTTCCGGGATGCATAACATTTGCACCGGGAACCTGATTGATACGTGTGCCATTATCCCATAATTTTAGTTGAGTGGATACATCGCCCTCTATAGGAGTACCATTATCCTGATACAATTTTATACCCGGATTGGCTGGTGCAAAGAACAGATCGTTGGACCAGCCATACATGCTGACAAAGGAAAGAGCCTGCCCTTTTGCCGCAGAAAACTGAAACGATAAAGACTCATTGGGCATAATAACAGGAGATGCCCCGGAATTCTTAAAAATGCCGGACTCTACCAAAGGCTTTGAATCCAGTACATTTCCTATGGTTATTGTAGCAGCCTGCATTTGGTTGTCGTCATTCTTAGTGCAGGATATCAAAAAAAGTGGAATTGCTCCAAATACCAACCATTTTAATTTAAGTGAACTTGTTTTCATTTTTTTTTATTTTAAATTAGTCCGACAAAGGTATTCTGGTTTAAACTATGTCTAAATATCCGCATTTCCCTATGTCATGACGATATTTCCCGAATTGATTTTTTATTGATATTTATTGTCAAATCTCCTGTTTTATATCAGCATGGAAATTGTGACGAAATTTTGATTTAAATGTCTGTATTTGAGTTCTAACGAATGTATAAAATCTATATAGGCTTTATTCATTCCATTGATGCGAATTTTCGTTTAGTGGTTTGATACAATCATATATTACATTTCTTGCTTAGGTTTGAATCTGGAAATATATAAGCACACCTCGCTAAACCACTCTTCAAAGTGGGTTAAGTTCAGTGTTATTTGATCTGAAGGGAAGGGATGGAAACCAGTGTTCTGAAAATAGGAACATGTGCATTATTCATGCACAGTAAACATTAGTAACTAAATGAATTAGATTGCAAGTCGTTTATGTTTTTATATATGAGGCTAAATTAGGTTGGAAAATAAGTAACGCAAGATTGTCCAACTCCGGGATAAACAGAGTTAGTAACGTTGAACTAGCCAGGCTGCTTAGTTCTTAATTAGCCTTGAGTGTTAGTTAGTGGTGGGTATTTTTTACAAAAGCTACAAAGGCGTTTGTAAACGTCTTTAAATCGTCAATCGTCTTTTGGTCAATAATTTGTCCTGATTCGTTTATCTTTCCTTTAATTCCGGGTATCAGAAGAGTAGTATCATCAGTAAATTCGGTCATTAAGGTTTTCATTATTAGTTTTAACTCTTCGTGTCCCTTTTGTCCATTTGCCGATGCAGTAATAAGTCCAATTGGTTTTTCAGAGAAAACAATTGTGGATACACACCATTCAATTGCATTTTTAAGTCCACTGGGTATACTGAAAACATATTCTGGTGTACAAATTAAGATTCCATCTGCTTTTTCGATTTCATTTCTTAATGCTATAATCTGTTTTGGTGGATTATGAATGGATAGATCCGGATCAAAATGGGGAAGTGCTTTTAAGTCGTTAAATATCGTCAAACTAAAGTTGTCCTTTGTCATATTTGCAAAATTGTCCACAAGTTTATGGTTAGCTGAATTTTGGCTTGCACTTCCTATAATTACAAATATATTTTTCTTTCCTATCATTTTTAATATCTATTTGCAGAATGTTTTGTGATATTTTTCATTAAACACCGAGTTAAACCTTTTGTTTGCAAACTTATATTTTATCACTAGTGTCCACTAAAAAAAATTAAGAGTCAGCTGTTCTGACGGAAGTTCTTTGACATCATTTTTATCAGCATTAAAAAAGAGCTCTCCAATTGACGATTTATCCAGTAGAGAGATTCCCAAT
>Ga0302204_1000429_pt1 | contig 13692 bp, 13 predicted proteins | sample II_Fen_E1_2_FD_194578 | JGI IMG/M metagenome (GOLD analysis project Ga0302204, IMG submission 194578) | Peat permafrost microbial communities from Stordalen Mire near Abisko, Sweden - II_Fen_E1_1 | ecosystem: Environmental > Terrestrial > Soil > Wetlands > Permafrost | place: Sweden: Abisko...
TTTAAGATTACGGAATAATCAATAAAAATACTGATAATCAATGAATTACCCAAATGTTTTAACTCTTATTTTATATCTATTTTTCTTATTATCAGATACGTATTTCATTTTATAACTAACCATTGTATTCAGAAACTACCGTGTAAATATCTTTTAGATTTCGGCCATACCCGTCGTAATCTAATCCGTAACCGACAATAAAGTCATTTGGAATTCTCATGGCTACGTAATCAATCTGAATGTCCCGTTGGAGTGCATCGGGCTTCTGCAGAAAAGTTGCTACACGAATCTCATTAGCTCCCTTGACACGTAACGAACTGAGTATGCGTTCCATTGTAATGCCCGTATCGACGATGTCCTCAACAACGACGACATTTCTTCCTACAACGCTCTCATTCAATCCTATAATCTCTTTAACAGCCCCGGTCGTGTATAAACCATCGTAGGATGCCAGTTTAACAAACGTAATCTCACATGGAAAATTCACGTTTTTCATTAAATCGCCAGCAAACATAAAAGCTCCGTTCAGGACACAAATAAAAAGCGGATTTTTATCTGCAATATCTTTGTTGATGGCTTTTGCTACGTTGCGGACGGCTACCTGAATTTCAGCTTCGGGTATAGATAAAATAAATTTTTTATCTTTTATTTGAATCGTGTTCATGAAGGATATAAGTGAAAGGATAACTACTGAGTTAATAGATCTTTTTTAATTCATTTGAATTTGAAAGGGGCAAATGAATCGTTTCAATAACATGTAGCCAAAATCAATAAATTCTTTTGCAAAAGTACAAAAAAACATTCATTTGCGAAATTCTCCGAATCGATATTCGTTTTAGCCCGGATAAATTTTAATGCAGAAGAAAAAAACTGACTGTTGCATTTCGTTCTTTTGAGCTTCATTTCTTATTGTCCTTTTCTGTCATGTTGTGTTATTATAAGTGTTTCATTCTCTGTTTGACTACACGTTGTGACTTTGTTGAATCTGGTAATTTCAACGTAAATAGTATAACCCTCTGTCGAATATTTTACAAAATACAATACGTATATACTTAATTATTGCTTTTTTATAGTTAATGTATAATAATAAAATCAATTTAAAATACAAATAATAAGTATAATAGTTATTATAACTATAATAACTATTGCGGTTAATTCATTTCTGATTGTTTGAATTTTTATTTTTATTATTATGTGTAGCAATAAATCTATTTATGTCTGTTGTTGCGATAAGATAATTTGCTATCCTTGTTTTATCATTTTTTGATAAATATGTTATAAATCTCAATATTTCATTCGAATATAATTAAATTAAAGCGCTTTTTTAGTTCTAATCTGCATTTCTAAATATATTATGGCTGTCGGAAAATAGGGTGATATTAGAATAAATACTACATATGTAGATTAATTGCTACAAGAATCAATGTGTCAGTTTATTATCCATTTATATATATATTTGTCATGTCAAGAACGGAAAATTATTCACGCTTAAAATTATATTATTATGAAAGCTTTAAATTTTTTAAAAACAGTAACGATTCTCTTTTCTAGTTATATGTTGATCTTAGCTGTATTGATGCTTTTATTACATAAATAAAAATTAAACTGATCCGGTTTTAATTTTAATATAAACAGCTCTTCTATATTATAACTATTCACTCTTAAAATTTTATCATTATGAAAGCATTAAACTTTTTAAAAATAGTGACGATCCTTTTTTCGAGTTATATGTTGATCTTAGCAGTATTAATGCTTATTTTACATTAATGAGAATAAAGCAGATGCGACTTTAGTCATACGGTACCCGATGATTGCATGAAAGCCGTATTTATTCATTTATACAAAAAGCATTGAAATTGATATATTGTGAAGGATGTGTCTATTTTTTTCTTTCTAGATGCTGATTTTATTTACATTGATAATTAGTCCCCTATATAAGCATTAAGCAAATCAGATTGTAGTGTTATTTAACGCACAGAGGTCACAGGTAACAATCCTGTGACCTCTGTGACGTTTTTTTTACTTTTCCTGTGGAAAGCTTTTATTATTGTCTGTTGCTAATCAGGAAAGCATGTTATCCATGTTTTGTCCTATCATAAAAAAGGAAGTCTTTGACTTCCCTTTTTTATGATAGGACAAAATGACCTCAAAATGATGCGAAAATTAACTTGAAATTGTAAAGTAACGATACTTGGTAACCAACGATTAGCTGTTCCTTCTAACTACATCTATCTTATGCTTATGCCAAAACCGACTGAAGCAACAGGATATTTCTGAAAGGCATATTGTGCATGAACAGAGAAAATCCATAGTACTTTCATGCGAAGTCCAACAGTCGCATTGGTCATTACTTCACTTGAACTGATATTTATAGGATCGGTTACATTCTTAATTTGCATTATGTATTTACCGTTATCATCTTTTTTCGCAACGGTTACTCCACCTTCTGTAGTTGTTACAGGATCACCAAGCGTAGGATAGTTACCAACCATGGATAAATCAAAGCTCGTATTTGTAATGCCAAATCCTACATAGGGAGTAATGAAAGCCAGTTTTTTTGAGAAAATAATACTGGCACTTTTTGCAGTTGCACTTATTTTCATGGCTTGATTGGAATAATCATTAGAGCTTGGATCGGCAGCATAGGTCAAGTCATTACTTACCAGTTGGTCAGGGGTAATAAGATGATCGGGTGAGAATGAGTACTTTAAATCAAATTTTGTATAAGACAATGCAACGGCAGCGTCAAATGGCAATACTTTAAGTGCCGGAATCCACTGTTTAAAGTTGTGTTTAATACCAATCCCCCATAATGACGCTTTAAATCCATCAGCAGTAATCGTAGGAACTAACCGAATTGATACATCATTAATGTAGGGAAGTCCTAATGTAAACTGAATGCTGGCTGAAGGTACATATTTGGATACACCCGATGGAGTGTTAAAAGATACTATTTTTCTTCCATAGAGTGGGTTTGATTGACCATTCGAAAGAAATTGAGGTTGCATAAGATTAAGCTCTACTCCATTTCCTTTGCCAGTAAAGGAAGGTGCCGAAGTCATGCTGGCATCTGTAGTCTTTAAGTTGGTTAGTCCGGATAAACTAAATGTTTGATCTGAAAGAGGAGCTTGTATTATGTCTGCACCGATAGTTAAATCAAAGCCAAAAGGTTTATGCACTGCTGCTGTGTTATACCAGTCAGAACCTAATCCGGCAGAGAAACAATTACCGGCAGGAGTTAAATACCCATTAGCCACTTTGTTTAAATCGGAGAGGCCGCTCTTGAAGATGTTTAAAATATCATTCTGAGCATTCATATTTGAATAAAAACCGCCAATTAGCAGCATTATTAATACGGAAAGAATAATTTTTTTCATATAGATTAGAATTTATGGAGTAAATTAACGTTTTTATAACACAAAGGTAGTGATTCGTGTTCATTATACAAAAAAATATATAGAAAAAACAATTAAATACATATACTCTCCATTTCCTTTTTTTATTTGATAAACCTATAACAGTATGTGTTCAACAAAAAAAGGCTGCAAAATATGCAACCTTTTAATCTTTTTATTTGATTATAAATTTAGTTCTGGCCAAATGAACCGCCAATGATGTCAAGCAATTCGTTTGTAATAGCCTGTTGGCGCGATTTATTATATTGAAGAGATAATTCCTGTAACAAATCGGTTGCGTTGTCGGTAGCCATTTGCATAGCCACAGTGCGGGCAGCATGTTCTGAAGCATTCGAATCAAGCAAAGCCGTGTAAATTTTCAAACGAAGAACTTTTGGTATTAATTCAGACATGATAGCTTCACGATCTGGTTCAACAATGTAATCAAGTGCTACAGTCCCTTTTTCTGCTGGCTTGAGTTGAATTGGTAAAAAAGTTTCGGATGTCAAAATCTGGGAGCTCTTACTTTTGAAATGATGATAAATCAACTCCACTTTATCTATATCTTTGTTTCGGAACATTTGAATTAAATCATCTGACAAACTCAATGTAGCAGCATAACTTGGCTTATCGGCCATAGCTTCAAAATTAGTTTCCTGTGCAAAACCTAATTTGCGACTTGCTTTTGCGACTTTTTTCCCAACAGGAAAGATCAGTATATGTTCACGCCCTAACTTGTGATATTTTTCAACCGTTTGAGCTAACAGTTTTGCAACATTTGAATTATAACCACCGCACAAACTCGAATTTGATGAAAATACAACGATAGCAACACGTTTCACTTCCCGACTTTCTGAAAAGACAGATGAATTATTTTCTTCCGTACTTAAAAAGTTATTCAGCAAACCATTCAATCGTTGCTCATACGGGAAAAAATTCTCGATGGTCTTTTGCGCTTTACGCAATTTTGCCGAAGATACCATCTTCATTGCCGATGTGATCTTCTGAGTCGATTTAACTGACTGAATACGTGATTTTATTTCCTTTAATGAAGCCATAATTTTAATTCCTAATTCACAATTTATAATATCTAATTACAAACTGAAAATTAATAACTTGAAACTGTTCACTGATAATTATACACTACCAACTACTTATTAGAAACAACTTATTAAACAGTTAATCGCTTTGCTACTTCTGCAGCTACTTTTTCTATAATTGCTGTTACGTCGTCGTTGATAATTCCTTTTTTTAGTATATCGAGAACATCAGCTTGATGTGATAATTCCAATACCATTAAAAATTCTTTTTGGAATTCCTTTACTTTGACTAATGGCACATTTGCTAACAAACCGTGTGTTCCGCAATAAAGTACTGCTACTTGTTTTTCTACGGCTAATGGTTCATGTAGGGGTTGTACTAACAAACGGGTATTTTTTTGTCCTTTATCAATGGTCATTGCTGTTACAGGGTCCATATCGCCACCAAATTTAGTAAACGCTTCCAGTTCACGAAATTGAGCTTGATCCATTTTCAATGTACCGGCCACTTTTTTCATGGCTTTGATTTGTGCATTACCACCCACACGTGATACTGAAATACCAACATTGATAGCTGGACGATTTCCTTGGTTAAACAAGTCGGTATCGAGAAAAATCTGACCGTCTGTTATGGAAATTACATTCGTTGGAATATATGCAGATACGTCACCGGCCTGAGTTTCAATAATAGGCAAAGCTGTTAATGAACCACCGCCTTTTACTTTTCCTTTCAGACTTTCGGGTAAATCGTTCATTTGTTCAGCTACTTCCTGCTGTGAAATAACCCGGGCTGCGCGTTCAAGTAAACGGGAGTGAAGATAGAAAATATCACCGGGATATGCTTCACGACCTGATGGTCGGCGGAGAATCAGGGATACTTCACGGTATGCCACTGCTTGTTTCGACAAGTCATCGTAAACGACCAAAGCATGACGACCGGTATCGCGGAAGAATTCTCCTATCGTTGCTCCGGCAAATGGAGCGTAGTATTGTAGAGCCGCAGGATCGGAAGCATTTGCAGCAACAATTACTGTATATTCCATTGCTCCGTGTTCTTGCAATGTGTTGAAAATGGAAGCTACCGTCGAACCTTTCTGACCAATAGCTACATAAATACAATATACCGGATCTCCTGCGTCGAAATTTGATTTCTGATTGATAATGGTGTCGATTGCGACACTTGTTTTTCCTGTCTGACGATCGCCGATAATCAACTCACGTTGTCCGCGTCCAATAGGAATCATTGCATCTACAGCTTTTAGACCTGTTTGAAGAGGTTGGTTAACAGGTTGTCTGTAAATTACACCGGGAGCTTTCCGTTCAAGGGGCATCTCGATCATTTCACCGGATATTTTCCCTTTCCCGTCGAGTGGTTCTCCCAACGGATTGATAACACGTCCAAGCATTCCTTCTCCTACATTGATCGAAGCTACACGTTTAGTTCGTTTTACGGTATAACCTTCCTTGATCTGGCTGGTAGGTCCCAACAAAACGGCTCCTACATTATCTTCTTCCAGATTCATGACGATGGCCTTGATTCCGTTCTCAAACTCCAACAATTCATTGGCTTCAGCATTGCGTAACCCATAAATACGAACCACACCGTCGCTAACCTGCAACACTGTGCCTACTTCGTCAAACTGAACACTGGTGTCAATTCCTTCGAGTTGCATCCGAAGTATTTCGGATATTTCGCTCACCTTTATATTATCAGACATCTCTTTTAAATTTACAATTTTATCATTTACAATTTACTATTGGAAGAATAATGACTTTGAAGAATCATATCATTCTCTATAAAAATTAAAGATTTCAGAAAAACAATTGCAATTGAACTAGCAATAGTAAATTGTAAATCTGTAAATCATAAATGTATTACACGATTTTTTTGTTTCTCTCAATATAATCTTTCTTAATCCGTCGGAGCTGACCTGAAATACTGGCATCCCAACGAACAAAATCTACTTCGAACATAAATCCACCCAAAATATCCTTGTCAATTACTTTCTCCATTTCAATGACTCCACCGGTGGTATTTTCAACCATGGCTTTCAGCCGCTTTTCAACAGCTGCATTGACAGGTGAAGCTGTTGTCAGCTTCCCGTAATGGATGTTTTTTTGTTGACGGAATAAGTCAATATATTTCAAAGCGATAGTATGCAAATGGTCTTCACGGTTATTCTCCAGCAACAAGTCCACAAACTTCTCAAATGGCTTACTTATATTTTCTCCGGCAGCCAGTAGAATGATTTTACGCTTTTCAGTTTTTGCCAACACGGGGTTATCAATCACTGTACGCAATTCATTGAATTGAAAGAAGCTTTTCGTAATGGCTTTTGCTTCGGTGTACACACGATCCTGCATGTCGCTCACATTGGCAAAGTCCAATAAGGCTGTGGCATAACGAACCGGTATGAGTCCTGTATTCATGTTGGGTTACGATTTAGAAATATTGATTTCATCAAGCAAACGGTTAATCATATCCATTTGCTCGTCCTTCTTCTCCAATTGTCCGCGAAGTACTTTTTCGGCAATATCAACTGACAATTCTGCTACCTGACGACGAATAGCACGAATAGCATCTTCTTTTTCAATCAAAATTTGCTTTCTGGCTTCTTCTATTAGTTTCACAGCTTCAATGCCTGCCTTGTCTTTGGCATCCTTAATCAACAAGTCTCGAGTCTGAGCTGCTTCGTTCATAATCTTAACCTGCTCTCGGCGGGCATTATCCACAATGGTTTCACCTTGTGCTTTCACAATTGCCATTTGTTCGTAAGCTTGTTTAGCTATTTGTAATGACTCGTCAATGTAGGTTTTACGACTTTCCACCATCTTGATAATAACGGGGAAGCCATATTTTACAAGGATAAAAGCAACTATTCCGAATGATAGAAACATCCAGAATAACAGACCGGAATCAGGCAATAATAATGACATAATTAATTCTCAATTAATAATTAATAATTGACGGTTGGCAACGGAAAATTGGTAGTTGACAATCAAAATTCAAACAACTTCTGACCTTGAGCTTTAAATTCAAAACTAAAGAATAAAACCACAAACTACAACGGCAAATAAGGCAACGCCCTCAACAAGAGCAGCGGCAATAATCATGTTCATACGAATATCACCGGCTATTTCAGGTTGACGTGCAATCCCTTCCATGGCAGAACCACCAATTTGTCCAATGCCAATACCAGCACCAATGGCTGCAAGACCAGCACCAATACCAGCACCTAATTTTCCCAAACCTGCAGCACCGGCGGCTGCTTGTAATAAAATTGTCAGTAACATAATTTTAATATTTATGTTCTTAAACCCGCAAAAGGAAATTAAGAACTAAGTTTATAATAATTTAACTATAAAATATCTATTGTTTTTTTTATCTCGTTTTAAGCCCTCAGAAGTTTTATTTTATTCTTTTACTTTCTCAGGAACATGATGTGGTTCAATCCTTGCCAATCCTATAAATACAGCTGATAACATGGTGAAAATATAGGCCTGAATATAAGCAACCAATAGTTCGACAATATTGATAAACAACGTCATGAGAACAGAAACAACCGTCATACTGGTATTCATTGCTTGACCCATGCTTACAGTAACGAAAATTAAGCATGTTAATCCCAATACAATAGAGTGTCCGGCTATCATATTTGCAAAAAGACGAATCATCAATGCGAATGGTTTTGTAAACATACCGACAATTTCGATGACAGGCATGATCGGAATAGGTACTTTTAACCAAAGCGGAACTTCGGGCCAAAGTATTTCTTTCCAGTATTCCTTGGATCCGGATATATTAACAATGAAAAAGGTGATAATTGCTAGTACAAACGTAATGGCTATATTACCTGTAACATTGGCTCCTCCGGGAAAAATGGGAATCAGACCCATTAAATTATTGATAAAAACAAAGAAAAAAACCGTCAGCAGATAAGGTGCATACCGTCTGTAATCTTTCCCTATTCCGGGTTTGATAACCTCGTCGTTTATGTTCATGATGAACAACTCCATAAATCCTATAAACCCTTTTTTCGATTCAAAGTTTTCTTTCTTGTAGGAGCGGGCAACTGCCAGAATAATAATTATCAGTAATAAACTATTAAAAAGTAAAGCGAATACAACTTTTGTAATGGAAATATCAAAAGGGCGAACTTCATTTCCGTTCGTATCTTTTTCTACAATTTTACCTTTGTTTTTTCCGTCGTCTGCTATGGATAACCCTTCGTGTTGTGTTTCTTTTTGAAAAACAGAAGATAAAAATACGTGCCATCCAGTGGTTTTACTGTATACTATAACTGGAAGCGGAACGGATATTTCAGTATCACCCCATTTTGTTATATGCCAGGTATACGAATCGCCCACATGCTCCAAAATAAAAGACTTGACATCAAAAGATTCTTTTTCAGTTGCTACTGCGGGGGCTGGTACCTTCGCTGATACCGGTGTAGCCGACAAAAAAACAAGAAGGGTAATAAAACTGACTATTTTATATAAACTACTCATTTACTTTATTTTTTTGATTTCATTTTCTGTCAGGTAGAAGTAATAAGTCTCTAAAGCCAAGTATAACAGATAGAATGAAATAAATACAACACCAAATTCACGCAATTGAACTTTTACAGCAAAGAAATAAATCCCAGCAAATATCAGGCTGGCCAACACTTTGGAAAAGCGCAATAACATATATAAATTCACAGACTTCCGTGGGTTCATCTTTTTTACATTATCCAAAATAGAAATAAAAACAATGCCAATGGTCAGGAAAAAAGCTGGTATATACGGATACCATGTAAAATAATAAACAGGAAAAGCAGTCTGCATTAACAACCAGCCACCCCAACCACTTAAAAGCAGCACTACTGTGTGCACAATGATTAAATGTCGTTTAAGATTTTTCATGCACTGGTTTCCAGACAAACAGTAACTGTATTTTTGTTTATTTCAGCAAAACCACCATCAATATTCAACTCCGTTTCATTATTGTCAACTGCATAACTGATTTTTCCCTTTGTCAACGATGAAATAAGTGGTGCATGATTTTCCCATACAGTAAAAAGTCCACTTGTTCCGGGCAAACTCACTGAAGTTACTTCACCTGAAAAATATATTTGCTCGGGAGTTATTATTTCTAATTTCATGACTGGCTGATTAGTTAATCGGTTGCAATAATTATATGCTGATTAACCGATTAACAGATAAACTGATTTACTTTTTAGATTGATCAATTAATTTCTGACCTTTTGCAATAGCTTCGTCAATGGTTCCAACGCTTAGGAATGCCATTTCAGGTAAATAATCCAATTCGCCATCCAAAATCATCTTGAATCCGCGTATCGTTTCATCGATAGGCACCATTACGCCCGGTTGCCCTGTAAACTGCGCTGCCATATAAAATGGTTGCGACAAGAAACGTTGCACTTTACGTGAGCGGGTCACTGTCAAGCGGTCTTCTTCCGACAATTCTTCCATACCAAGAATGGAAATTATATCTTGTAATTCTTTATTGCGTTGCAAAATCTGTTTTACACGTTGAGCTGTGTTATAGTGATCTTCACCGACAATCAGCGGATCAAGTATGCGGGACGTTGATTCCAACGGATCAACAGCCGGGAAAATACCTAATTCCGAGATCTTACGACTTAATACCGTCGTTGCATCCAAATGCGAGAAAGTGGTTGCCGGAGCAGGGTCTGTCAAGTCATCCGCTGGCACATAAACAGCCTGAACGGAAGTGATGGAACCATTCTTAGTAGAAGTTATACGCTCTTGCATAACTCCCATTTCGCTTGCCAGAGTAGGTTGGTAACCTACTGCTGAAGGCATACGGCCAAGCAATGCGGAAACTTCGGAACCTGCCTGTGTGAAACGGAATATATTGTCAATAAAGAATAATATGTCTCGCCCAACATCTTCACCGGCACCATCACGGAATGACTCTGCAACAGTTAAGCCGGATAAAGCTACTGATGAACGTGCTCCGGGGGGTTCATTCATTTGTCCGAACACCAGACTAACCTGCGATTTTTCTACTTCGGAATAGTCAATCTTGGATAAATCCCAATTACCTTCCTCCATACTTTTCTTAAACTCTTCACCATAACGAATCACATTCGATTCAATCATTTCACGAAGCAAATCGTTTCCTTCACGGGTACGTTCACCGACACCGGCAAATACGGAAAAACCATTATGACCTTTTGCAATATTATTGATAAGCTCTTGAATCAATACTGTTTTACCAACACCTGCACCGCCGAATAGTCCGATCTTACCTCCCTTTGAATACGGCTCGAGTAAGTCAATTACCTTGATACCGGTTGAAAGAATCTCCTGACTGGTAGTCAAATCTTCAAATTTTGGTGGTTCTCGGTGAATCGGGTATGCACCTTTTTTGTCAAGGGTTTTCATACCGTCAATTGAGTCGCCGATTACATTCATTAAGCGTCCCTTTACCTGATCTCCGACGGGCATTGAAATGGCCCTGCCTAATGCAACGGCTTTTAAACCGCGACGTAATCCGTCGGTTGAATCCATAGCCACTGTACGTACCGTATTCTCTCCAATATGTTGTTGAATCTCTACGATCAGTTCTTTCCCATTTCCTCGGTCGATGCTCAACGCATCGTAAATGGCCGGTAATTTCACCTCATCTTTCCCTTTTAGATCAAAGAAAACATCGACCACCGGTCCAATGATTTGTGAAATATGTCCAATTAACTCTGACATAATTATATAGCGTTTTGGTAATTGATTACTCTATTCAGTGTAAAATTTGTGACACAAAAATACACATTTAATTTACTATTCAATTTAATTTATATGTAAAATTCCCCAAAAAAGCGATACTAAAATTAATATTTTTTGAAATAAAGCAGGATGAATATAGCAAAGCTTTCATTGTGATATGCACAGAATCTCTCTTCCTAAAGGATTTACAAACATTTAAACCGAACATATGTTTATGCCTGTTAGGGTGATTTGAAATTCCAACTAACCGTTACTCCAATCCGTCTAAAGACATTGGTCCTGTTCTCCGGTGCAAAGCTTACAAAATAGATTGCTCCCGGATTCCTGAATCTACAGTTTCGATTCTTTATTACTTCTCTTTCTTACAGTTACAAACGGCTCTTATTCCCGGCAAAAGCCACTGCTAAACTCCGGCTTTTGCTATCCACCAAGCCTATGGAAGCATAGGCAGCCCCAACTCTTTCAAAAACTCATTATGCTTATCCGTAGCTTTTTTAATCTTAATTTCAAGATCATTTAAAGTCTGATTCACGGCTTTTAAATCTATTTCTTTCGCACTAAGGGCAGTACTTACATAGCGGGAGATATTCAGGTTGTAGTCGTTTTTCTTAATTTCTTCCATCGATACACGACGGGAATACCTGACATCATCTTGTTTCCTGAATTGATAAGTTTCAACAATTTTCCGTATATCATTCGGTTCTCCATCTTCTCCATCACGCAAGCGATTCTGGCGTTTGCCTTTTTCGAAGTATTCACTGGCATTGATAAACAACACATCGTCAAACTTCTTGCATTTTTTGAGTACCAAAATACAAACCGGAATTCCGGTAGAGAAAAATAAATTAGATGGTAAGCCGATTACGGTGTCAATATGATTGTCCTTTAGCAATTTGGTCCGGATACGTTCTTCTGCTCCTCCACGGAACAAAACACCGTGAGGAAGAATAATAGCCATTGTTCCTTCTTTGCTTAAGAAATGAAAACCATGTAACAGGAAGGCCAAATCGGCTGCTGACTTAGGCGCAAGCCCGTAGTTCTTGAAACGAAAATCTTCGCCCTGTGCTTCCGATGGCTCCCAACGATAACTAAACGGAGGATTGGCCACTACGGCATCAAACTCCATTTTCCTGGCGGGATTCATTTCGTTGAGTATATCCCAATCGTTGAGTAAGGAGTCACCATGGTGTATTTGAAACTCGGTATCTTTTACCCCGTGCAATAACATATTCATACGGGCAAGGTTGTAAGTAGTAATGTTCTTCTCTTGTCCGTAAATTTTACCTACTCCGTGTTTGCCTAATTGATTACGTACGTTTAACAACAGAGAACCTGAACCACAGGCAAAGTCCATTACTTTATCCAGCTTTTTCTTTTTACCTGTACCTGGATCCTGGCTATCCAACGTTACTATTCCCGAAAGAATGGTAGATATTTGTTGTGGTGTATAGAACTCACCTGCTTTTTTCCCCGAACCGGCTGCAAACTGACCGATCAGGTATTCATAAGCATCACCTAGTATGTCGGTATCAGTAGTAAATTGAGCAATACCCTGACCAATCTTCGTAATAATATTGCAAAGTATGCTGTTGCGTTCTGCATATGTCTTACCCAGTTTTTCCGAGTTCAGATTTATCTCGGAAAACAGACCCTGAAAGGTACTGTCAAACGATTGGTTTTCGATATATTTAAACCCTTCCTGAAGGGTGTGTAATAACTCTCCATTTTGGGTACGTGCCATTTCATAAATACTACTCCATAAGTACCGAGGTTCAATTACATAATGTACTTTTCGGCGCATTTGCTTTTCAAACTCTTCAATATCTTCGCGATTTCCTTCATACCATAATTGAAGGGGTGTTGTTACGCCAAATTTGGATACAATATCCGAATCAGTCTCTGGATAATCCGCTCCTAATTCTTTTTTTGCTGCCTCTTCGTAGTTATCCGACAGATAGCGTAGAAAGAGAAACGAAAGCATATAATCGCGGAAGTCATCGGCATTCATCGCTCCGCGTAATTGATCGGCTATTCCCCAAAGGGTCTTTCCTAATTGTTGTTGTTCGAATTGTGTCATATTCAGTTATTTTTTACGACCCAAAAACCATTCCGCTTACCGTTTTTGCGTTCTAAAAGATTTTTTTGTTGTAAGTTGCTTGTAATTGTTTTTACTGTTCGTTCTGATTTTTTGATATTTAGGGCAATTTCCTTTTGTGTTGCTTTCGGGTTCATTTTTAGAAATTCTAAAACAAAATGCTCTTCCAAAGTGCAATTCAAAGTGCAAGTTTTGCTCTTTGGAGCATTAATTGCTGTGTTTTGTGCACTTTGAAAGTTCACATGCATTTTTTTGTTTTTCAGAATATTGTTTTCTCCATGTAATAAGTACTGGTCAAAATATAATGTCGTATTTTTTGCCAAAGTTATTCAATACAAACGATAGGCGTTCTTTGAGATTCTGAAAACAGAGATAAGCATCAAGTGGTATCCAATTATACTTGATTCTT
>Ga0302204_1000432_pt1 | contig 13668 bp, 12 predicted proteins | sample II_Fen_E1_2_FD_194578 | JGI IMG/M metagenome (GOLD analysis project Ga0302204, IMG submission 194578) | Peat permafrost microbial communities from Stordalen Mire near Abisko, Sweden - II_Fen_E1_1 | ecosystem: Environmental > Terrestrial > Soil > Wetlands > Permafrost | place: Sweden: Abisko...
GTGCTCTTTTTCCACAGTCTTGAACGCTGTTCTACCCCAAAACGATGTTGCTCATCTATAACAACAAGACCCAGATTGGCAAACTGTACCACGTCTTCAATAAGTGCGTGTGTTCCAATTAGAATATTTAATTCTCCTGAAAGAAGTTTTTCGTGAAGGATAACCCGGTCTTTTGGGCGGGTAGAGCCGGTGAGTAAAGCCACTTTTACTCCCAGATCACCCAAGAATTCATTTATACTTACAAAATGCTGATTAGCCAGGATTTCAGTTGGAGCCATGATGCATGCCTGAAAACCATTATCGATAGCCATTAACATTGCCATAAGTGCCACCAAAGTTTTCCCACTTCCCACATCTCCTTGCAGCAAACGATTCATTTGCCTGCCAGAAGCAACATCAATCCTTATTTCTCGTAATACCCGTTTTTGAGCATTCGTTAATTCAAATGGCAAATACTCATTGAAAAAAGTATTGAAGTTATGTCCAATCTGACCAAAAATAAAGCCTTTGTAGTGCTGATCACGCCACTTGGTTTGTTGAAGTATGTTCAATTGGATATAAAACAATTCTTCAAATTTCAGTCGTTGACGAGCTTTGTTTAATAGGTCTGCGTTTTTAGGAAAATGAATGTTTACCAGAGAGTCAGTCAGGTTTAATAGCGCGAATTTCTTCAATACATAGGCAGGAAGAGTTTCAGGAATTCCTGATTTAATACTCTGAACGAGCGGATAAAGGATTTTCTGAATAGTTTTGGAATTCAGAAAACTACCCTTCATTTTCTCGGATGTGTTGTAAAATGGTTGTAATCCCATTTGCTCCGGGGGAGGTAATTGAGATGCAATTTCAATTTCAGGATGGACTATATTAAAACGTCCGTTAAAGGCTGAAGGTTTTCCAAAAATGACATAGTCAATTTTCGTATGATATTTATCAATTACATATTTTACGCCTTTAAACCAGACTAATTCAATAGTATTGTGACCATCTGTGAAAATGGCTGTCAAGCGTTGGTTATGACCTTCACCTACCTTCTCAAACCTGATAATCTGACCTTTTACCTGAATGAAAGGCATATCTTCCGAAATTTCGTGCAGGTAATAAAACCTGCTCCTGTCAACATATTTGTATGGGTAATGACGCAACAAATCCTCGACACTTTGAATGCTAAGTTCTTTGTTGAGTAGATCGGCTCTTTTAGCTCCTACTCCGGGTAGATATTTTATGTCTGTTAGAAAATCCATAGTTATTTATCCCGATATATATTTTCCAAACGGAATCAATCTTAAAATAAAGATAATTGCCAAGGAACAAACCAATGTCAAAACAATCAGCAATGGTAATGAAATCAAAGGATGCGCCATGGTCCAAAAGATTCCGTTGTTGAAGAAAATTCCGATAACCATTACATGTACCAAATAAATCCCATAGTTATAATTACTGATTGTGCTTTGAATCATTGAAAAACTTTTGTTTTTAATGGTTGTATTTTTAACCCATAGAAAAATTGCCATCGATTGAATAATTGTATTTATCGATAAGTAACCATACATGCTTAGATCAAGTTTGTGAGTAGCCCTGCTAAAAATGTAAGTTGAAACGGCAGACACTATAATGCTTAGAAAGAAAATAGTAAAAGCAACATGCTTTACCTTAATTGAATTAACCGGAAATTTACCGAGATAATAGCCTAATACTAAAAAGCCGGAATACAGAAAATATCCAAAGAATTTACTTGCATACTGACCTGACCAGGTATACATATTTAAAGGCAATGATTTACAGGCAACAGTTAGTATTACCCATCCCAACAACAAATACAGAATTGTTGACTGGTTTAATTTGCGTACTCCTTTCCCCATAAAAGGCACAAAGATGTAAATAAACAGGATCATGTAAATGTACCAAAAATGCTTTGAAATGCCTTCTTTTAAGAATAGATCGACTGCCCACTTTAAAATAGATTGAATCTGATGTGGCTGAACTTTTGGATTAAGCATTGACCACTGGAAAACCCAGTAAGCAACCATCCAAAATAAAAAGGGGATTAAAACACGTAAAACTCTTCTTTTGTAAAACTGCCATAGTTTATATTCTTTTGCCAACAAGGTTGCTCCGCTTAACATCAAGAACACAGGCACTGCAAATCGAACACCACTATCAACTACATTCCCTATCCACCAGAAAGACATGTTTTTGCAATAGCTCATTTTTACCAACGGGCTGGATACGTGTATAATGATTACTCCAAATGTTGCAATTGCCCGTAATGTATCAAGCCATTGTTTGTTGTTGATGTTAGAATCCATAGAATTTCTATCTGTTCAAAAGATCAGATTTGAATAGGGCTTCTGCCAATTCTAAATCAAAACCTGTGGTGATTTTTATATTCTCACGATTTCCTTCCACCAAATTTATTTTTTCACCAAAGGCTTCTACTACTGAAGCATCATCTGTGAAAAAAGAAGAGAATTCTTGTTTGTAGGCATTTTTCAGGATCTCACTATCGAAAACCTGAGGTGTTTGAACTAATTTATATTTTGAGCGGTCAACAGATACACTTCCTGTAGAAATTACTTGTCGGATGCTTTCAATCAAATCAATCACAGGAATAGCTGACCCATGTATCTTCGCTTCATCAAAACAACGTTTAATGGTTTCTGTAGTAACAAATGGACGAACGCCATCATGTACTGCCACTAAAGCCGGGATTTGTATAATATCAAGTCCGTTTTTTACTGAATTATAACGGGTCTGTCCACCAATGACAATTTGATGTAAGAGGTTGAATGCATATTTCTCACAAAGATCCCTCCAAAGATTAATTTGAACTGATGGAAGTACTAAGATAAGTTGTATTGATGCATCATAGCGATGAAATGCTTCGAGTGTGTGCATTAAAATGGGTTTCCCCTTTATTTCAATAAATTGTTTGGGAATGTCAGTCTGCATTCGCACACCTTTTCCACCAGCAACTATGAGGGCAATTTTGGCTTTTGTCATGTTGAATATAAAAAAAACTAAAACAAAGATAAGCATTAAGTAATAAATACCTAATAACAACCGATTAATTCTTCTCAGAAAAATTGATTATTAGAATTTTACAAAACAAATAAGCACAAAGTAGCATTACTTGTCTGAAAAACCACAACATTTGTATAACTTTGCACCCTAAAAAAATCAGAAAAATGAAAAGAAGAGATTTTATGCTTTTTGTAGCTCTACTGCTGATTGTAGGTTTTTTACGAGCTCAACAAAATATGGATTCGAAACGAAGCAACATTTTTGAAGCACTTTCAGCAACTGATTCAACAACTCCCGCTACTGTAAAAATTCATCAGGACAAACGAATCGAACAACTGCTGACAAATAAGAAGTCTTTGAATAATTCTCAGGATCAAGCAACTTCAAATGGATATCGTGTACAGGTTTTTTCAAGCAATGTCCAGCGGACTGCTAAAACTGAAGCTTTTAAAATAGAACGGCAAATACGTGAGGTTTTCCCCGATGAAGCTGTTTATGTGAATTATTCTTCTCCTTTCTGGAAAGTAAGGGTTGGCGATTTTCTTTCTCAGTCTCAGGCACAATTATTTCGGACAAAATTGATTGAAGCTTTTCCAGGTATGAGAAGCGAAACTTATATTGTTCGCGAGCAAATATTCATTTCAGTCTCTAAATAAACATATGATGGATTTTAATATCAACCAACCGGTTCCCTTTGATAGTGAAAAGACGGAACAAATAGCACAACATTATAAACAAATTATTCAACTTTTGGGTGAAGATGTAAATCGTGAAGGCTTACTGAAAACGCCTGAACGTGTAGCACGTGCTATGCAATTTCTGATGCAGGGTTATGAACAAAGTCCCGAGGAAATAATTAAATCTGCTATGTTTACTGAAAATTACCGTCAAATGGTAATTGTGAAAGATATTGATTTTTATTCTATGTGCGAACACCATATGCTTCCTTTTTTTGGAAAGGTACATATTGCGTATATACCCAATAAACAGATTACGGGATTGAGTAAAATTGCACGAATTGTGGAGGTTTATGCACGCAGAATGCAGGTCCAGGAGCGTATGACTACTCAAATAAAAGAGTGCATTCAGAAAACGCTCAATCCAATGGGTGTAATGGTAATTATTGAGGCTCAGCACTTATGTATGCAAATGCGCGGAGTTCAGAAACAGCACTCCATTACTACAACCTCGGATTTTACAGGCGTTTTTGAGCAAGCAAAAACCCGTGAAGAATTTATGAACCTGATAAATAAAAAGTAGGGAAAATCAGCTCTACTTTATTCTTTTTTCCAACAGTTCATCTGCTATCCGGACACAATCAATACAAGAAAACTGTGTTTTCTTTATATCCAAACAATGGGTTTTACCTACTATTGCCTTGAATTCATCGGTAATGCCGGGTTTGTCTACTTGTACAAGTAACCTTTCCGCTGAAAATAATGCACCACAAATTCCATCCTGAACTCTCCCACCTCCACAGGCACGGTATTCTTCAATTTCTTGATCTGAAATATCAAATTCCTTTTGAAAACCTTTCAAAATAGCTTGTGCGCAGTTCAGGTTATCCGGTTGTAAGTGAAAATATAGATTTGATTTCTTACGGTTATACTGATTTTTCATCTTCTTTTGTCTCAAAATTTACTTTCTTCTCAATAATATATTCCGGCCTGTTTTTGATTTCATCAAATAAATTGCCAATATATGCTCCTACAATTCCTATGGTAACTAGCTGTACACCTCCAAAGAATATAATCAATACAAATAATGACGTCCAGCCTGAATTTGCGTGCGTGTAACCCATTAACTTCCCAAGAACAGACCAAATACCAAGTATTAAGGAAAATACAACAGAGAAGAAGCCCAGTGCGCTTGCAAGCTTCAGTGGCTTTGTTGAGAAATAAAGCAAAGAAGTAGTTGCCAACTTCAGCATTTTAGAAAATGGATATTTTGTTTCTCCGGCAAAACGCGCTTCCCTTTCATAATAAAAAGGAACTTGTTTAAATCCGATCCAGGATACCAATCCCCGAATGTATTTCCCTTTCTCGTGCATTTGATTGAACTCACGAATTATACTTTTATCGATCAATCTGAAGTCCCCTGTATCTACTGGAAGTCGCACTTCAGAGAAGAAATTTAGCAAGCGATAAAATACTTTTGCAGATAGCTTTTTGAAGATTCCTTCTCCTTTTCTTGATTTTCGAACGCAATACACTACTTGTGCATTTTTATTTACCATTGTTTTGATCATTTCAGGAATTACTTCAGGTGGATCTTGAAGGTCTGCATCAATAATTACGGCCATATCCGATTTGCAATAATTCAATCCCGCAGTTACTGCTTTTTGATGTCCGAAGTTTCTTGAAAATGAAATGATTTTTATTTTTTTATCTGTTTTTGTTAGCTCCGAAAGTAAATGTTCAGTTTCATCAGTACTCCCATCATTGATAAAGATAATTTCAGATTGAAATTCTAAATTATCCAGAACTGACGTTATTCTCTTGTATGTTTCAGTTATAACTTCTTCCTCATTAAAACAGGGTACAATAATACTAAGTGATTTCTTCATTTGGCATTAATTTTTAAAAGTATAGTATTTGTTTAGTACAAAATTGATACATGTATATACTACGATTGATAATAACTGGCAAAGGTAAGGATCGATGTGAGTAAAATGTAATAATACGTACAGGTTCCCTAGCTGAAATAAATAGGATATAGCAAAGGTAACTATAAATTTAAAAACTGTAACACTCAGTCTTGTTTTACTCTCAAAAGTCCAACTACGATTCCATATAAAACTGTTTATTAGACCAATAATATATCCAATTAAATTTGAAATATAATCAGAGCAATGGAATACTTTTAATAGAATCCAAATGACTCCTGCCGTGAGAAGTGTATTGGATATACCAACAATTCCAAATTTAATAAATTGAATAAGGGATTTGTTCTTTTTCATTGTTTCACATCTTCTTTAAACGAAATATTCTTATATATCGTAATGTCCACCATGCCCTTTGAAAACATTTTAATGGGCACCCAATGTGTTTGGTTTTTTAAATCAGATGCAAATGAATCTTTCACATTTGAGATATTTGAATAAATGAAATATCTGCAATTTTCATCAGTTCCTACTATCTTACCTTCATTTTTAAGCTCCGCAAAACCACGATCACCATATAAACAAAAGCCGGCAGAAATTTGATGGTAATCCATTTTCTGTTGATCAATATAATTAAAGCAGTCTTTTCTCAATTCATAATAAGGCAAATGCGCAAGTGTGGAATCCCAGGATTTTGCAATTCTATCGGGATATATCCATAAGTTTCCACTCAGTTCAAAACACAGCACCAGAATAAGAGTAATTTTCATTCTTTTCTCACTATAAATATTATTGAGACCCGACAAAGCTAAGAGAGTCAGCAAAAAGAACTGGGGCATAAAGTATCTTCCGGAAAATGGCATTTGTGTAATAAAAACAAAAAGGATATATAATCCTGTCAGTAGAAGAAAAAACAATAAAATAATCTTAAATTCAGGAGCTAATTTTGTCTTTCTTCTTATTCCAATAAAAGCAACGTAAATTCCGATAATCCAGATTACAATACGTCCATTTTCAACTGAACGAAGTCCAAATTCTGCGAAATGTCTAATTATCCTACTAATCCCATTTGGTAAAGAATAATGACTGTTTTCGGTTGAATCAGAGAAAAACCAACCATTAACAATAATATAATATGTAAAATAACTTACTAAGAGTAAGAACGTCGGCAGATATGGAATTACTATTTTGATTATAGAGCGGATATTCAGCTTAGTCGTTGTAATGTATATATAGTAAAAATGAATAAGCAACAGAATTAAACCTACAAATATACCTCGCATATTAATGCAGCAGAGAAAGAATACTCCGATAGATAATAAATAGGATTTGTTTTCTAAAACAGCTCTTAGTGAAATGATAAATGCCGTAAATAATATGAAATCGGGCGATGCAATCGAAAATTGAGTCAAAAGGGTAGATTCAAACAACGTGATAACTAACACCCAACCGACAATTTTTTCTGGAAATAATCCTTTTAGTATTTTCCAAACATTAAATATCAGGACTAGAGCCCAGAAAAGAATAAAAGCATGGGATACCCAAATTTTATATCCAAACACTTTCCATAATACAGCAGTCATAATACCCATTAGAGGAGGATGATAACCGGTTGCTACTATTTCAGCACCTGAATTCTGTGCCGGCATTAAAAGCTGATGAAAATCTGTTCTGTAGAACCAATGTGCTTCTTTTGAAATTTGTTGAATATTATCCCAAAAATAACAGTGATTTATACAAATCATAGTAAGCAGAATATAGACTATCACTGCAGAGAACTGAAAAATTACATTTGTTTTGTTCTCAAATTTCATTTGATTCAATTTTTAGGCTCTTGATAAAATCAATTAACGTGAAAATTATTACAAGTGAATATACAAAAAATGCAGGTGACATAGGAAGTACTTCGTTAAACCGGGAACAACGGATGTAAGAATAAAAGGATATAAGCAAAATACCTATTGGAAGTTGTATGTTTTTTCGAAGTACTAAATAGTATAAAACCCCTAACAAATCTCCTAAATACATGTACCTTTCATGCATACCCGGTAGAATAAACGGAACAATTATTGAACTTAAGAAAGCAAGTTTAATCCAACTTTCAAACGAAAAAGAGAACTGCTTTCTACTTAGCCAAAAGCCAGTAAATAATGTCAGAATAAATGTCAAAATGAGTCCTGCTATTTTCATCGGTTCATATAAGCTGTTACTTATCCAGATGTAGATGTTGGGAAAATTAAGAGTAAGGAACCTGAACCGGTCTGTTTGTGCTAGATATGTTTTTAATAATTCTGTAAATGGACGTCCATAAAAACAGGCAGGAGCAATACTTATAATAAAAACAGCAGGTATTATTAAAAAATAATACCAACGGATATTACCCCTTAGCATCAATACAAAATAGAACGGTAATATTATTGCAGTTTGCATTTTAAACGCAAAAGCAATTGCTAAAAACAAAATAGAGAGAAATTGTTTTTTTTGTAGGATAAAATAAATACTCCCCATTACAAATGCTGCATAAATGGAATCGCATTGTGATAAATAACTGCTATTAAGTACTACCGAAGGAATTAATGGGATGATGGCAAGTGAAATCAGTATTACAAGTTTATCCCGGTGTTTTTGAAAGACAATTTTACCAATAAAGAAAGCCGCCAGATATTCGAATAAAATAGAGACAATCTTTACCGAATAAAGCGGGTTTAATCCAATTTTAGTGATCGCAATCAGAATATAAATATAGGAAGGGGTATAATCGTAAAACCCGTATTTTAATGATGAAAAATAGCCATGAGCTTTTATGAATTGCATCCATGGATGTAGGAAGCCTACATAATCTCCTGTATGAACAGGTAAAAAAATAATTTTTATCGATATACTAATAATTATCAATACTATCCAAATAATATTCTTTGACATGAAATTCAAATGTTTTTTAATCAATTCCATAATCATAACCATTAAATTGAATTATAGACAAAATATAAACTAACAGATGTTTTATAGTGTGATGAAATTTGATCATGTGTAATGTTCAAAATTCTACTTTTTGAACGATGAGGCATTACAGGTTCTATCGATATTTAATTATAACGACACGATAAAAATAGAATGAATTCTAACTATTATCTAGTCTGTCTGTTTTTGGATACTCAATTAATTATAGCATGCGTAAAAGTACTAAAAACTAAACTGACCATGCTTTTTTATGATACACGTGTAGAGTGTGAAATTTTTAGAAATCGTTTTTCAATTAAATGCCAGGATGCATATCCAACCAGTAAAACCAGAATTATTATAAATAATGAAACTACGACAGGATTATACTTATTGAAAAAACCTAAACTAGTGACAATTTTCATAATTGGATAATGGAATATATATATTCCATATGAAATATCTCCGTGTTTAGCAAAACCGTTTAGCTGTTTAAAACTGAATGCTATAAAAAATACAATAATAGAAAGTGCTAATGGACTAAGAAATTCAACACCAAATTTTCGCTCTAAAATAAATATGAGTACACTAAAGAATAATAATATCTTTTTGTTTCGAATGAAAAATTCAAAATAATAATACAATGCAATCCCACATACAAAATACGACATGAATCCGGGGAGCTGTCTAGCTATAATGGTGTAATATCCCACTCCATTTAAAGTAGATAAATACTCAAAAGTGTTTCTATAAATAATTGATAGAAGATAAATGCCTATAAAGAGCAAGTATTTTAATCTTATTTTTTTTGTGAGATATAATATAATTGGGATAATCAGGTAAAAGCTGACTTCTATTTTCAATGTCCAAAGAGCTGCATTTACAGTACACGAAGATATCTCATTTGAAAAGACGCCAGGTAAGCATGGCTGAATAAAATTCAGAAAACTCAGATTGGCAAATAAGTATTTAAATAGAACTGGATGAGTGAAATATTCCGAAAAAGAATACTCACTCAATAGTGAAAGAAATATAGCACATGTAAATATTATAAATAGATATGCCGGGAGTAACCTTGCAGCTCTTTTCTTAAAATAGTCTTTCAGATTAGGCGTATTCAGATAGCTGCGGGATATAAGAAAGCCACTAATACAAAAAAAAGCAGTTACAGAAATATAGGTGTTAAAGTATGGAGCAAATTTCTGAAAAGCCTTAATATTTGAAATTTCAATCAGATGACCAATTACAACAATAAATGCAAAATAGAATCGTAGAAAATTGAAGTTGTTTTGTTTCATTTAAGCTCTAATTAATATCACCCTAATCTAAAATTTATTTCTTGCTTAATTATCTATTATCTAGTTTATTACTAAAATTTTTGTGATTGTGCTTTGAGTACCATCAGTGTTTGCACAAATGGCTAAATAAATTCCTGTGTTTACTTTCCGACCATGAGTATCTTTGCCATCCCAGGTTGCAATACTTCCATTTGATACCGTTTCACAGACCAAATTTCCGGTTATATCGGTAATTTTCACTTGCGTTTTATCTATTAAGCCGGTGATTGTAATGATTCCTGTGAAGCCTTGACGGACAGGATTAGGATAAGCGTGTACATCCCCAAAAGTGGTCCCTGCTTCGTTAGCATCACTTTGATAGGATATAATTCCTTGATCTGTTCCAATGAATACTTCACCTGTAGCCGGATTTATTGCAATTGACAATATGTTGTTTGAAAGTAATGAACTGTTTGAAACTGTAAAATGTTGAATCGTTTGTTGACCATTCTCTGACATCAGATAGACTCCCGATGATTTTGTTCCAATCCATTTACGGTTTGCTCCATCAATTGCAATTGCAGTTATGTTTTCATCAACCAGTAAATAGTCGGCTAAATTTGTACTGTCATTACGAGGTATTTTTACCCGAGAGCATGTGTAATCAGTATCATAAATCTTTGAAAGGTTGCTAAATAAAAAGGGACCAACATCTGTGCCAACCCAAACTACTCCATTTTTATCCTGAGCTATACAATTTATAATACCTGGAGAAATAGAAATTGATTTTGTTTGCCCGTTCTTATCTTGTTCGGGATATATAAATGGGTAAATGAAAGCTGACTTATCATCTGATTGATTTGTTATTGTTCCATTATCATCAAACGCACAAATGCCAATGGGGGGACGAGCAGAAAAAATAATTTTTTGATTCTTATTTTGATTAGAAATAATTAATCTTCCCATAGATGGTTTGTTATCGACTCCGGGATATGTTAACTGAGTCCATGTCCCATTCGCTAAATATACTTTTATTCCATACTTTACATATTCATTTAATACCCATAAATTACCCTCCTCGTCATAAGTAGTGCCACCCATCATTTGGTATTGATAACTTCCAAAAAGATTCTCAATAGTACTGTTTGTAAAATTGTGATATTTGTAGAATACGTTGTTTTTGAACTCATATAGGCCACTACTATAACTTGCCGCAAAGAAATGAGAATTGTCTTTTGGATCAATTGCAGTAGAAATTAAATCTCTGCAAACTACACCGGTATTCGCTTGTATTGAATTGTAACTTATATTTGTCCAAACATTATTTTCGAACATCATAACATAACCCGGATGTTCTAAAAATGCCCATCTTCCACCCGGCACAACAAACAGTTTTTTCCCTGAAAATGTCATATCCCATGGTGAATTTACAGCTGGTCCATTGGGTTTGAAGTAACTTATGACAGGGGCTTCCGTGCTTATTTGCTTATATGATAATATTCCCAAATCGTTGGCCGCAAAGTAGAATATGCTGTTTTGAACATCATATTCTGCATCGCTGATAGTCCCGATATTCGATACTTGTTTAACGTTGGATTGAGCGTCAATTAGATACACCGAGCTTGTAGTAAATACATTCAGGCTTGTGCTTGTCACATTAAAATCGGTGGCTGTAATACCTGGCAGAATAGGTGTCCATGAATTGTTAGTCTCTTGTTTGTAAAGATACCCGCCGCGTAATAAAACAAGATGTCCGCCAAAAGATCCTATTTTCTGGAGTGCGCCACTACCGGGAAATCCAGTCATAGTTGACCAGTTTGCATAATTAACAAGCTGAGGGTTCGTAACAGAAGCACTGAAAATGGCAGAAGATGTCAGGGCATAAATGGTCCCGTTATTAACTGTGGTGCTGAGAACTTTAACTTCTGAAGCATTTGGACCAATATAATAGGTATCGGCAACTTCTTTCTTTAACATGTTCAGGACGATAATCCCAAAATTACAAGACAGATAAGCCTTGCTGTCATAAAATTGGATCTGATTTACAACCTTGCTAGAGCTCATTTGCTTGTTGTAAAAATCGGGTAAGTTTGTTACACCACTACTACTTAAAATGTCTATGTTTCCGTTGTCATAAATAATTAATAGCAGTTTGTCTGTTGTATCATATTCTATTTGCGAAACAGTAGCATCGCTTAAACCCGTCAGTTTGCTGTAAAATTCTATATTCCCATCCCGTTTGTCCACTGAAAATAATGCACCATTACTGATGGCATATATCTTGTTCTCTGATTGCGTAATCTGTGAAACGCTGTTATAAGCAGAATGGGTACTCCACTTACCCATTGCCACTTGCGACCACATGGCACAAGTACAAACGAATAGTAGAAAACCGGTAATGAATATATATTTTTTCATAAAATGCATTATGCTTTCCTGGGGATTAAAAAAGAATGAGGAATATATGTCCTCAAATTAATAAAACTCAAATACTTCTATTTTATTTTGCCCGATTTAGTTCGATGTATTTAATATGATAGGTTAAATACTTAAAACGACAAAAAAATCAATGTTATTTAGAATTATGTTTTAAAAAATCAATCAATTTATTTACAGCTAAGGCCCTGTGGCTTATCTTGTTCTTTTCGCCGGCACTCAACTGGGCAAAACTTAACTGATACCCTTCAGGCACAAATATGGGGTCGTATCCAAATCCACTTTCTCCCTGAGGATGTAACGTAATATCACCTTTAATCTCTCCTGAAAAATACAGAGTCTTCTCACCAAGGATCAATGCAATAACTGTTCGGAAAGAGGCTTTTCGATTTGTTTTGTTTTCGAGGAGGGATAATACTTTTCGCATATTGTTGTCAGAATTATTGTCTTCACCTGCATAACGTGCAGAATAGACACCTGGCTCACCTCCCAACTCCTCAATCTCCAGGCCGGTATCATCGGCAAAACAGTCAAGTCCAAATTTTTCATGAATATAGGTTGCTTTCAATAAAGCATTTCCTTCCAACGTATCAGCTGTTTCGGGGATGTCATCCTTACAATTCAAATCGTCTAAACTGATAATGGTAAATTCAGGTTCCAGTATGGCTCTTACTTCAGCAAGTTTATGAGCATTATTGGTGGCAAAAACCAATTTATTCATGAATCAAAATAATATTAATTAAAAATTAAATGAATGCAAAGATAATTATTTTCAGTAATATATATAGGAACCTGATCTTTTTTAAACCCTAAATACATAATAATCTTAAAGTATTAAAACCCCGATCCTGTAAATACTATCTAAGCAGCAGATAGAATGTAGTACCGGTTGTTGTATCATTCAATATTTAGCTCTCTTTTTTGCCCATTTCGCAGCAAGGAAGAACTGCCGCTCCATTCGAGAGGTTTTCATGGAGGAATGTTTACAGGGAGTCACTTCGGAATCACTGATATTCTTGCTCCCGGTTATCTGCCCGAATCATTTTAAACGTTGTGCCGTAGCATTTTAATGGGACGTACCGGGAAACACTGACTGCTGTAGAATACAGAAACAAAAGCTCTTGAGCCTTTTTTTGTTCTGTCTCTGCGCAGAATCGGTGTGTAAATCGATGATACTGACTTTTGAAGCAAAAGGGCTTTGTATCTCCATCCTATCACTGCCTAAATAGGTATGAAACTTATTTTTAACTGGGATATAATATAGATATATTAACCTTTTAATGATATATTATATCTAAGTTATATCTATATTACATCTAAGTTACATCTATATAACATCTGTATCACTGTGGCGATAGGATGGTGAAAAGAAGTAGGTGTAGAAACGGATAC